>Ga0335081_10003185_pt1 | contig 25784 bp, 25 predicted proteins | sample Lox_Sample_35_FD_206713 | JGI IMG/M metagenome (GOLD analysis project Ga0335081, IMG submission 206713) | Soil microbial communities from Loxahatchee National Wildlife Refuge, Florida, United States - Lox_Sample_3.5 | ecosystem: Environmental > Terrestrial > Soil > Wetlands | place: USA...
AAAAATCGCGCGCGTGACATGGCTGCCGTCGAGCGGCGCGATGGGCAGCAGGTTCATCAGGCCCCAGAAAATGTTCACAAAAAGCAGATCATCGAGCAGAACGAAAGCGTAAGGATTGCTGAGAAACGAGCTTCGCGAAACGGCCGGCTGAATCTCCGGCAGCCAGCCGTGAAACCGCGCGTCAATCTGGATGCCCCAATTCATCGCGGCGAAGATCACCGCCGCGGCGAAGCAAAATCCGGCCAGCGGACCGGCGACCGCGATGATGATGCGCGCCGCCATTCCGCGAGCCTCGTGCCGCGGGATGGTCAGGCCGCCCCAGGTGTACAGCAGGATCGCGCTGGGGACTCTGAAAACTCGGAACGCCGCAACATGACCCAGCTCGTGCACCAGAACCGAGACAAACACCACCGCGACCCAGATCAGCGTCGCCCGGAAATCCTGGCTGTAGCCGAGAATCAGCGCCATCACCCAGAACCACGGCTGCACCTGTACCGGCGTGCTGAACAGGACGAAATTCAGCAGGCCGCGCCGCGCGGGAGGGATGTCGAGAACGGTGGGCATCGAGGGGAGCCGCTGTCAGTATAGAGTACGTTGAAAAAGGGGACAGACTACTCTGTCCCCGGTCCGAAATAGGTTCATGCTATGCAACAGCGCCGGCGTGGACAGAGCGGTCTGTCCCCTTTTTCAACCCTCAGTATAGCGTGCCGGCCTTTACCGGGTACAATAAAATTGATCGTGCTAGCCCTTCAATCTATAACGGACGAGATCGTCGAGCTCAAAAAGTCCCGACGTGCCGTGATTCTCGCGCATCACTACCAGGATCGCGAGATTCAGGAGCTGGCTGACGCGGTCGGCGACAGCCTGGAGTTGGCTCGTCAGGCCCGCGAGTTTTCGGGCGAGGTGATCGCGTTCTGCGGCGTCTGGTTCATGGCCGAGACGGCTAAAGTGCTGAATCCGGAACGCACCGTGATCGTGCCGGATCGCGAGGCCGGGTGCAGTCTTGTCGATAGCTGCCCGGTGGACCAGCTTCGGGCGTGGCGCGCCGTGCACCCGGATTACGTGGTGGTGTCGTACATCAACACGTCGGTCGAAGTGAAGGCGGAAAGCGATATTCTGTGCACTTCACGCAACGCGGTGAAGATCGTGAACTCGATTCCGCCCGAAAAACCGGTGCTGTTCCTGCCCGATATCAATCTGGGCAACTACGTTCGCGAGCAGACCGGGCGCGCGAACATGAAAATCTGGCAGGGCGCCTGCATCGTGCACGCCACCTTCGCCGCCCGCAAGCTGTCGGCCGCGCGATCCGAGCATCCCTCCGCGCTGGTCGCGGCCCATCCGGAATGCCCCAAAGATGTCCTGATGATGGCCGATTTTATCGGTTCCACCTCAGCCATCGTCGACTGGTGTGCGACACAGGACGCCTCGGAATTCATCGTGATGACCGAAAGCGGCGTGCGGTACTCGCTTGAGAAGATGTCGCCGCGCAAAAAGTTTCATTTCATCCCCAACGAGCAGTGCAACTGCAGCGAATGCCCGTACATGAAGCGCAATACGCTCGAAAAGTTGCGTGATGCGCTGATGTACCTGCGCCCGCGCGTGGAACTCGCGCCGGAGCTGATCGGCCGCGCACGCCTGCCGATCGAGAGAATGCTGGCGGTCCGATGAAGCTCCTGGACGGTTTCGGTCGATTGCACGACAACCTGCGCATCAGCGTGACCGACCGCTGCAACATTCGCTGCTTCTACTGCATGCCTGAAACCGGCGTGAAATTTCAGCCGCGTGATCAGATCCTGAGCTTCGAAGAGATCGAGCGCTTCGTACGCATCGCGACGACGCTCGGCGTCCGCAAGCTGCGCATCACCGGAGGCGAGCCGCTGGTACGAAAAAATATCGCGGAGCTGGTGCGCAAGCTGGCCGCGATCGAGGGCATCGAGGATCTGGCGCTGACGACCAACGGCGTCTTGCTTGGCGGCCTGGCGCCGGAACTCTATGACGCGGGCTTGCGGCGGCTCAACGTGCACCTGGATACGCTCGATCGCGACCGCTTCCGCCAGATCACGCGTCGCGATGAACTGGAAAAGGTTCTGGAATCGATCGAGACCGCACGGCGCATCGGATTCGGCCCCATCAAGATCAACGCCGTCGCCGTAAAAAATCTGGTCGAGCCGGACATCGTTCCGCTGGCGCGCTACGGGCGCGAGCGCAACATCGAGATCCGCTACATCGAGTTCATGCCGCTCGACTCACAAGGATTGTGGGACCGCGGCCGCGTTCTGCTCGCTGACGAGATCATTGCCATGCTGGAGCGCGAGATCGGGGCGCTTGAAGAGATCCCCGACCGCGACCCTCGCGCCCCCGCGACCGAGTACAGATTCGCGGACGGAATCGGCCGCGTGGGCTTCATCGCCTCGGTGAGCCGTCCGTTCTGCCTGAACTGCAATCGCATCCGCCTGACCTCGGACGGCAAGCTGCGCTATTGTTTGTTCGCCATCGAAGAAACGGACGTGCGCTCCCTGCTGCGCGGCGCAAGTGACGACGAAATCCGCGAAGCCATTCGCGCCAACGTCCGCGCCAAGTGGATCGGACACGAGATCAATTCTGCCAAGTTCGTGCCTCCGCCGCGTCCCATGTACGCAATCGGCGGATAGAAAATCTCGCACAAGTGAACAGGTCCGAAAACGGCCAGACGCATCGCGCGCCGTGCGGCATAATGCGGTTGAGATGGATTTCAAAGCTTGCGACCGGGCGCGCCTGGCGCGCGATGCGCGGTTCGACGGGCGCTTCTTCATCGGCGTCACCACCACCGGCATCTATTGCCGTCCCGTCTGTCCCGCGCCTTCGCCGAAGACCAAAAATATCCGCTATTTCCCGTCCGCCGCGGCCGCCGCGGAAGCGGGATTCCGGCCCTGCCTGCGCTGCCGCCCCGAAGCTTCGCCCGGAACTCCGGCGTGGCTCGGCTCTTCGTCCACTGTTTCTCGCGCTCTGAAGTTGATCGGCGAAAGCGCGCTCGACGATTCCAGCGTCGACGATCTCGCCGAGCGCCTCGGAATCGGCTCGCGACACCTGCGGCGCTTGTTCCTGCGCTACCTGGGTGCGACCCCGGTGGCCGTCGCGCAGACGCGGCGCGTGCACTTCGCTAAGAAGCTGATCGACGAAACCAGTCTGCCCATGACCCAGGTCGCCATGGCGTCGGGATTCGGCAGCGTGCGGCGCTTCAACGCGACGTTCCGGGAGCTGTACGGCCGTTCGCCGCGCGAGCTGCGGAATGGACACGCGCGCGCGGCGGAGGCCGGCGTGTACACGTTCCGGCTGGGATATCGTCCGCCGTACGACTGGGAGTCGCTCATTGAGTTTCTGGCGGCGCGCGCGATTCCCGGGGTGGAATTCGTTACCCCGCTCGAGTATCGCCGCACGATTTCGATGGACGGCCATGCAGGCTCGATTGCGGTCCGGCCGGTCGCGGGGAAAAACAATCTGGACCTTCAGATTCGCTATCCCGGTGCCGCGGCGTTGTTCCGCATCGTCGAACGTGTGCGCCGCATTTTCGATCTGGGCGCCGATCCCGCCGAAATCGATCGCTGTCTGAAACGCGATACCTCCCTGAAATCCCTGATCATCGAGCGTCCCGGCGTGCGCGTGCCGGGTTGTTTCGATCCGTTCGAAATGTCGGTGCGGGCGATTCTGGGCCAGCAGATCAGCGTGAAGGGCGCATCGACGCTGGCCGGCCGGATCGTCGAAAAATTCGGGACCGCGTGCGATGCAGGCCGCCTGTTTCCCTCACCCGAAACGCTCGCCGAGGCGGACTTCGCCGCGATCGGGCTCACCACGCAGCGCGCGCGAACTATCCGCGAGTTGGCTCGCGCCGTCGCAACCCGCCAGATGCGCTTCGATTCATCGCTGGACGTGGATGCGTTCGAAGAAAAGATCACGCAAATATCGGGAATCGGACCATGGACCGCGCAGTACATCGCCATGCGCCTGGGCGAGCCGGACGCTTTTCCGGCAGGCGATCTGCACCTGCGCCGCGTGCCCGGCGAATCCGACGCCTGGCGCCCGTGGCGCGCTTACGCCGCATTTTACATTTGGAGAGGATCGAAATGAATTACTGCTACCTGGACACGCCCATCGGCAAGCTGCTCATCGCAGGCGATGAAAACGCGATTCACCGCATCGAATTTCCGAAGCGGGGGAAACCGGCGCTGCCGGAGCGCGACTGGATACTGTCCGCCAAGGGACCCGTCGCCGAAGCGGTGCGCCAGCTTCGCGAGTATTTTGCCGGCAAGCGCACCGGCTTCGATCTGCCGCTTGCGCCTCAGGGCACCGATTTTCAGCGCGGCGTTTGGCGCCGGCTGCAGGAGATCCCTTACGGCGAAACCATCTCTTATGGCGAGCTTGCACGCCGTGTCGGCAATCCCAAGGCGTCGCGAGCCGTGGGCGCGGCGAACGGCTCGAATCCGATCCCGATCGTGATTCCCTGCCATCGGGTGATCGGGTCGAACGGGAAACTCACCGGCTTCGGCGGAGGCTTGCCCACGAAGGAAGCGCTGCTGGCGCTCGAAGCCCGCCAGCTTTCGTTGTAGCCTCGGTCCGCGCTAGCCGGCGATGGGGCCATCGGCGATCGATAGTGCCGCGACCATTTGTTCTTTCATGCGTTCCGCGGTTTCCACGGCCGAATCGAGCGCGATGCGGTACACGATCAATCCCACGATCGCGTCGAAAGCGAGCACGCTGAAGAAGGCGATCTGTCCGTAATCGTCGAACACCCACCGCGCGAGGTACGCCAGCGCCACGGGAACGAAGGCGATGGGATAGACGATCATCAGCACCGCCTGCACGCGGCCGGCGGCCTTCGCCCGGAACTGCGTCGTCGGGTTGGCGCCGCGAGCCTGGCGGATCGACAGCATGTTTCCCGCCGCCAGCAGGAAAATGGTCACCACCCCCGCCACGGCGTATGCCTCCGCCAGTTTCTCTCCCGTAACGGACATGCGCAGAACTACGCACATCAGGGTCACCGCCAGAATCTCGATGACGATGAAAAAAAGCGCGCTGAGATTCTTGCCAATCAGCACGCGCGAAAATTTCAGCGGAGCGAGAAAATAAATCTGCGCGGCGGACCGGTCGAAGCCGAAGGAGTTCCAGAAGCACGATTCGCTCAGCAGCAGCAGCGAATACACGCTCACCGCGGTCAGGTAATTCCCGCTCAGAAAGGAGGAGCTTCCGCGGCCCATCGACATCGGAAAAAGCATCACCAGGCCGAAAGTGAATCCCATGAGGAACACCAGGCGGAATCGCGGCGACCGCGCCAGCACGCGGATTTCCTTCTCCACCAGCGCGCCCATGGGATCAGAGAGAAGGCTGGACGGCAGCCGGAAAAACGATTCGGCCAGGTTTTGCCGCGGATGCGCCCGCGTATCGCGCGCCGCGGCGGCTTCCGTGTCGAAAGACAGGGTGCGCGTGAACTGCCAACGAGCGAACACTCCCGCGACCAGGGTCCACGCGATCAGCACCGCGGCTGAGATCAGCACGTCGATGCCTTGCGCGAAGTTCGCCGTGGCCGTCCAAGGCCAGCCGGACCAGGTATCGCCCGAAAACACAATGCGCGCTGATCCGGTGCGTCCCGCCAGGCCATGAACGGAGACACGGGTGACCAGGATCTGCGGCAGCGTCATTGCCATCACTAGCAGAAACGCAATCAGTTCCCGAATACGCTTGCGCGCCATGGCGCGCATCAGCAGGTCCCGCAACCCCACCGCCATCAGAAGATTGAACAGAATGTACGGCGGTACGGTCAGCGCGCAGTACCGTGGGACCGCGGGATTGAACAGCAGACCCAGCGCAACTCCGGTGAGCACCAGCACCATTTCGATTCCCGACGTAACCCGCAGCATCACCTCGATCGAGAACATCTGCGAAAGCGGAATGGGGTACGCCATCAGCTTGCGCAGGTCGAGCGAGGCTCCCGTGGCCGCCATCAGCAGCGGGACCACCTGCCAATAGAGAAACACGATCAGCAGCCCGCCCGGCAGAGCTACCTTGATGAAACTCATGTTCGCCGGATTGGCGATCAGGCGCGCGCCGGCGATCGCGGCCACGCTCCAGAATCCGTACCACAAAACGCCGATTGCCACGGTCCATCCGCCGCCGCCGCGCGGATGAAAGTTGCGGAGCGTGCGCCACTGCGCCCACAGGATCGCGCGTGCCTGGTTCATAGAGGTTCCTTTTTCAGCAACCTCTTCATAACCAGTCGAGCGTTTCGGCGCTCCGCTCCACGCCCACCGCGCGTACGAACGCATCTTCGAGCGTAACCGAGCCTTCGCGCAGCTCCGCCATGGACCCGTCCCGCACCACGCGGCCCTCGTTGATGATCGCCACGCGGTCGCACAGCCGTTCCACCACCTCCAGCACGTGCGAGGTAAGGAAAATGGTCGCGCCGTGGCGCACCTGTTCGAGCAGGATATCTTTCATCAGACGCGCCCCCACCGCGTCCACGCCCTCGAAAGGTTCGTCCATCAGGTACAACTGCGGCCGGTGGATCAGCGCGGCAGCCATGGCGACGCGTTTGCGCATGCCCTTAGAATATTCGTTGATCAGCTTGCGGCGGCTCGCGCCCAGCTCGAATAAGTCCATCAGCTCCGACGCGCGCTCGCGCGCCACCGCCCGGTCCAGCCCGTAAATCCTGCCGACGAACTCGATGAATTCGCCCCCCGTCAGATGATCGAACAACAGGGACTCGTCCGGGACCAGGCCGATCAGCCGCTTGATTTCGAGAGCGCGCTCCGGCATGGGCAGGCCCAGCAGCGAAATGCTTCCCGAGGTCGGCGGCGCCAGTCCCATCAGCATTTTAATGGTGGTGGTCTTGCCGGCGCCGTTCGGTCCCAGGAAGCCGAAGAAGCAGCCGCGCGGAACCGTCAGAGTGAGGCCGTCCACGGCGGCCTTTTCGCCGTAGAGCTTGCGTAGGTCGCGGACCTCAATCGCCGGGGAAAGATCGGACATGCCTTCTCTTCATGTTAACGGATGAACCGGCTACAATCTGTAGATTCCAATGCGAATTCTCGACGTCGGCTGCGGGATCAATAAGAAAAAAGGCGCGATCGGCATCGACCGCAATCCGGCCAGCCGCGCCGACGTGATCTGCGATCTCGACCGTTTCCCTTACCCCTTCCGCGATTCCGCCTTCGACGCGCTCCAGGCGGTGCACGTGATCGAGCACGTCTCCGACGTGATCCGCTCCATGGAGGAATTTCATCGCCTGGTGCGCCCCGGAGGCGAAGTGTTTATCGTGACGCCGCACTACACCGATTCGAGCTCGTTCTGCGATCCCACCCATCGCTGGCACCTCAACAGCTTCTCCCTGCGCTACTTCGGCGAGGATCACGGAGGCTTCGGCTATTATTCGCTCGCAAAATTTCAGGAGATTTCGGTTCGCGTACGCCTACTAGCATTTTGGCGATGGCTGGGTTTCGAGTGGCTGGTGAACACGTTTCCGCGCTATCGCCGTTTTTGGGAATACTACCTGTGCTATATCGTGCGCGGAAAATTCATTGAGTGGAGATTGCGGGTGATCAAGTGATCGGACGAGTGCTCGACGCGCTACGCTATGCCAAGCATGGCAACGCCGGCCGCCGCGGCGAAGACCTGGCGCACCGCTTCCTGCGCCGCAACGGCTACACCATCGTCGCGCGAAATTACCGGTTGGCATCGGGCGCCGCCGAGGCGGATCTGATCGCCTGGGAGGGCAAGACGCTGGCGATCATCGAGGTGAAATCGCGCGAAACAGCTGAATACGGTCCTCCGGAACGCGCCATCGGAGAAGAAAAGCATCGTCACCTTCTGCGCGTCGCTCGCGAGTACTGTCGCAAGAGCGGGGTCGATTGGCAGGACGTGCGGCTGGACGTCGTCACGGTCATCCTCGCCGATCCTCCCAAGATCACGCTCTTCCGCGGCGCGCTTTCGACGTGATTCCGGAAGCGGGTTGAGCCGGTAGTGACCGGTCTGTTATCCTGCCCCGCATGATGCTCAAGGATAAAGTCGCCCTGGTGACCGGCGCCAGCCGCGGGATCGGTCAATCCATTGCCGAGACGTTCGCGCGCGAAGGCGCGAGCGTAGTTATCGCCGGACGCAAACAGGAGACCCTCGACGAGGTCGCCCGCGCCATCGGTCCGCGCGCGCGCGCCATCACCTGCCACGTGGGCAAGCTCGAGCAGCTCGAAAATCTGGTGAATACCGCCACGCGCGAGTTCGGCCGCATCGACATCCTGGTCAACAACGCGGCCACCAACATCGCCCAGGGCCCGTGCCTCGAAATGGACGAAGGCCAGTTCGACAAGATGGTCGAGATCAATCTCAAGAGTACCTTCCGGCTGATGCGGCTGGTAGGCCCCGGGATGTGCTCGCGCGGCTCGGGCTCGATCATCAATATCGCTTCCATCGCCGGCCTGCGCCCGCAGCTCCACAGTCTTCTTTACAGCATGACCAAGGCCGCGCTGATTATGATGACCAAGTCCTACGCGGTGGAGCTCGGGCCGATGGGCGTGCGCGTCAACGCGATCGCGCCGGGGCTGATTCAGACCGTGCTAAGCGAATACTATTGGAAAGATGACCAGCGCCGCACGCACCAGCTTTCCGCGCAGCCCATCAAGCATCTCGGCCAGCCTCCGGAGATCGCCGAGATCGCGCTGATGCTGGCGAGCGATCAATCGTCCTATATGACCGGCCAGACCGTTGTTGTCGATGGGGGCTACTTGCTGGCGTCCATGTAGATGATCGAAGCGCTCAGCTGGATGGGCCTGGGGAAACCGGCGGAGAAGCATTGCGCAGGCGAAAGAACGAGCGCGAAACGTATCGGCTGACGGCGATCCCGAACCACTCACCACGCACCAAATAAAAAACGGCCCCGATCGCTCGGGGCCGTCAGGTTTGAACTCGATCTTGTCGAGCCTGCTGACTACTTCTTTTTCTTCGGAGCAGCCTTTTTCTTCGCAGGCGCCTTTTTCTTCGTTGCGTTCTTCATCGATTGATTCTCCCTTACATCAAGATTCGCGCCACTCATAAGAGAGCGCGGTTGTGTCCCCTTTATAAGGTTCTTTGCGTCGAAAGTCAAGAAAAAAATGCACACCACATCTCCGACGCGGTCGACCTCCGGCCCCCGCGATGGCCCTCAAAACACATTCAAACGTCATCAGGTAGAATTGTTTTAGTGTTTGCGAGGCCTGTTTACGCGGCTCCGGTGCGATTCGCTGGCCTCCTCGCGCTTCTCGCGATGGCTTTCACCGGATGCGCCCGCAAATCCCGCGCGCGCGTGCCCTCTGCTCCCCTTCCGCCGGCGATCGGCGCCACGGAGACCGGAATCGCGAGCTGGTATGGAAAACCTTACGACGGACGACGCGCCGCGTCCGGAGAAATTTACGACATGCAGCAGCTCACCGCGGCGCATCGCACTCTGCCCTTCAACACCTGGGTGGAAGTGACCGACCTCGACAATGGAAAACGCGTCGACGTCCGCATCAACGATCGCGGTCCCTTCATCGACGGACGCGTCATCGATCTTTCTCTCGCCGCCGCGCGCGCGATAGAGATGGTCGCGCCCGGAACCGCGCGCGTGCGATTAACGGTGATCGCTCCGCCCGACCCCGCCCCCTCTTCCTCAGCGCCGCCCGGCGACCTTTATGCTGTCCAGGCCGGCGCCTTCTCCGATCCCGAACGCGCCCGCGCCTTCGCCGCCGCGCTCGAAGACCAATATAAGGATACGGTGGTGATCGAAAGTGTCGTCGACGGCCAGACGGTTTGGAAGGTACTGGCGGCGCGCAATCTCTCCCTCGACGACGCTAATCGCTTGTCCTTGCAGGTGAAAGAGGCAATCGGCGAGGCTTTGGTCGTCCGCAATCCGTGACCATACCCCCATTCGCGGCTATTCCCACCCCGTATCTGACTTAACCCAATCTCCCTAGGGAGGGTCTTGAGGAAGTTTCAAATCCACCGTAGAGTTTATTCGTGTTAAACGCACTAGTTCTAGACACCATTTCGAAAACGTTTCCCGTTATGGAAGAATCCCGGCACATACTCGTGGGTCAATCGCCCAGGACCCGCCAGGTGTTAAACCTGATCCAGAAGCTCGGCCGTTGCCGCTGGCCGGCGCTGCTTCTGGGCGAAACCGGCACGGGCAAGGAGGTGGTCGCGCGCGCAATTCACAACATCAGCCCGAGCGGACCCTTCGTCACGATCGACTGCTCAGCGATGGTGGGTCCGCTCATGGAAAGCGAGCTGTTCGGTCACGTCAAAGGTGCGTTTACCGGAGCGGCGACCGCCAAGATCGGGTTGATTGAAACCGCGAACGGCGGCACGGCCCTGTTCGACGAAATCGGCGAGCTTCCGCTCGACATGCAGTCCAAGCTGCTGCGCGTTTTGCAGGAGAAGGAATTCCGGCCAGTGGGGTCGGTTTCGACGCGGCGCTCGGATTTCCGCATCATCGCGGCCACCAATCGCGACCTGACCAAAGAAGTCGAAAAGGGAACGTTCCGCCGCGATCTGTTTTTCCGGCTGAATGTCATCAACCTGCGTCTGGCGCCGCTGCGCGAGCGCCGCGAAGACATCCCCTCGCTGATCAACCATTTTCTTTCGCGCGTCGGCGGAAACTACAGCGTCACGGCCGAAGCCATGGAGGTGCTGCTCACCTACGAATGGCCCGGCAACGTCCGCGAGCTTGAAAATTGCATCCAGCACATGGTGGCGATCAACTCCGGGCCGCTGCTGCACGTCGCCGATCTGCCCTCCAATCTCCAGAACTTCATGCTGCAGCGGAAATCGCAGTACTTGAGCGCGGCGGCGAACGCTCCGGCGGCCGCGGCGCCCGGACCGGAACCGGCCGAAACTGCCGTGGTGACGCCCGCGGCGGCTTACGGCGTTTCCGGAGTGGTCCCGCTGAGCGAGCTCGAACGCCGCGCCATCATGAACGCGCTCGAGTACACCAAGGGCGATCGCGCCGTCGCGGCGCACCTGTTGGGAATCGGCCGCACCACCCTGTACCGCAAACTGAAGGAATATAATCTCGAAAATTAATCCGGTTGCGCGTCGGCGTCACTTTCGGCGAACGTGAACAGGCGGCGAATCCTTCCCCTCGCCGCCCCGCTATCCTGAAACTCAGTGCCCTACGACGCCATCGTCATCGGCGCCGGTCACAATGGACTGGTCGCCGCCGCGTATCTCGCCCGCGCCGGCCGCAAAGTGCTAGTGCTCGAATCCCGCGATCTGGTGGGCGGATGCGCCGTCACCGAAGAACTCTGGCCGGGTTACCGCGTCTCCACGGCAGCGTATCTTTCGAGCCTCATGCAGGAAAAGGTGGTTCGCGACCTGGAACTCGCCCGCTTCGGCTACACAGTTGACGCCAAGGACCCCGCGTTTTTTTCGCCCTTTCCCGACGGCTCGCACCTGTTCATGTGGCAGGACCGCGAGAAAACGCTGGCCGAGATCGCCCGCTTCTCCCGGCGCGATGCCGAAGCGTATCCCCGCTACGAAGCGCACCTTGAAAAGCTCGCAAGGGTGGTCGAAGCCCTGCTGCTGGTGACGCCTCCCGAGTTTCCTCCCCGCGCACGCAGCCTTCCGGAGTACCTGAAGCTGCTCGGCGCCGCGCGCGGTCTTTCGCGCCGTGAAATCGTCGGCCTGGTGAAGATTTTCACGCAATCCGCGGCCGATTTTCTCGATGAGTGGTTCGAATCCGGCCAGCTCAAAGTCACCCTCGCCACCGACGGCGTGATCGGCGCCAACGGCGGACCGCGCTCGCCCGGAACGGCCTACATTCTCCTGCACCATTGCATGGGTGGCGTCAACGGCCATCGCGGCTTGTGGGGGTTCGTGCGCGGAGGAATGGGCGCGATTTCGAACGCCATCGCCGCTTCCGCCCGCGCGCACGGCGCTGAGATCCGCACCGGAGCGCCGGTCGCGAAGATCCTGGTCAAGAACGGCCGCGCCACGGGCGTTGCGCTCGAAAGCGGTGAAGAGATCCACGCCTCCGTCATCGCCAGCAACCTGGATCCTCGCCGGACGTTTCTCAAACTGATCGACGCATCCGATCTCGATGCCGATTTCCTCGATTCCATCCGCCAATTCCGCTCGGAAGGGACCTCGCTCAAGATGAATCTCGCACTCAGCGGACTTCCCGAGTTCAAGACTGTGCCCGGAGCCCCCGGCCCGCAGCACCGCGCGACCATGCACATCTGTCCGTCAATGGACTACATCGAGCGCGCCTGGGACGACGCGAAATATGGGCGCCCGTCGCATGCTCCGCTGATCGAGATGACCATCCCCACCATGTACGACGCCTCGCTTGCACCGCCGGGACGTCACATCATGGGAATTTTTCTGCAATACGCGCCGTATACGCTCACCGAATCGAATTGGGACCAGCTCCGCGAGCCATACTCCCAACGCGTTCTCGATGTGATCGAAGAGTATTGCCCCAACATCCGGTCGATTATTCTGGAGCGCCAGACGCTCACCCCGTTCGATCTCGAGCGCCGCTTCGGCCTGACCGGAGGAAACATCTTCCATGGCGAAATGAGCCTGGATCAGATGTTCGTCATGCGGCCGGTCGCCGGATGGGCGCAATACCGGATGCCGTTGAAGGGCCTGTATCTGTGCGGCTCAGGCGCGCACCCCGGCGGAGGAGTGATGGGCGCACCAGGCCACAACGCCGCCAAACAGATTTTAAGACATCGCTAGCGGGGTGGCTAGGCTTGCTTCCGCGATTCCCCGATCGCTTCGTCGATCTCCTCGTAGGAAGCGGCATGCACCGCTCTGACCAGCTCTTCGGGCGAAGCCGGGGGCGAGACCGCAGGCGCCTGCCGCGCCTGATCGAGTAGTGGGGCATTGCGGCGGAGGTCCTTCAGTAATTCCTTCATCTCCTTCACATCCGTTCCGATCTGGAAAATCTTGAAGATGGATAACATGAGAAGCGAGTAGGTCACCACCGTGATCAAGCCGGAGATAATCGGTTCCAAGCTGAGCAAGCGCAAACCCTCCCGCATGTTTATCGGCTGTTCGTCCGCGCCACTTTAATCCGAAATAAAGCCGTTGCGCGGCCATCTCACTCAATGGAGGACAGTCATGGAAAACCGAAAGTGCGCACATCCCAGTTGCCATTGTCAGGCTCGGCCTGACAGCGATTATTGCAGCACTTACTGCGAGGGCGAAGCGAAAACTGCCGACATCACCTGCAACTGCGGCCATCCCGCATGCGCCCACTGAGCGTCTGATTCAAAGAAAGAGAAACTGGAGCGTTACAAAATATGAGCCGAACCTTGCTTCTGATTCTTGTCATCCTTCTGATGCTGGCATTCCTGCCGATGTGGCCCTACAGCACAGGTTGGGGATATGGATATTATCCGAGCGGCGCGCTGGCGCTGCTGCTGATCGTACTGCTGGTGCTGTTTTTCGCCCGGCCGCGCAGGATCTGAGCGGATCTTACGGCCGCTGGCTGTATCGTTCGTACAGCCGGGTTTGCTTGTTGGTGAGGGGGATCTCCTCGCCCTTGATGTAGACGTGTTTCACCTCGGTCGCGATCTCCAGCGGATCGCCCGTGGTCACCATCAGGTCCGCCCATTTGCCCTTGTCAATCGATCCGAGCTTGTCGCCGACGCCCCAGATTTCGGCCGCATTGATCGTCACCGCTTTCAGGGCTTCGTCCTCCGGCAGCCCGAAAGCGACCGCGCGGCCGGCGTTGTAGGGAAGGTTGCGCACGAACTCGTTATCGCCGGTGGTGAAGGCGAATTTCACGCCGGCGCGAAAAACCTGCCCGGGAAGTGATTCGGCCTGATCGTAGGGAGCGTCTTCATTCTCCGGCAGCGCCTCGGTGCGGCCCAGGATCACGGGAATGTTTTTCTCTTTCAGTTCCGCCAGAACATTGGCGAGCTCGCGCGGCTGCATCAGCACGATCTTCACGTGTTGTTTTTCGGCGAACGCGACGGCGTCGCGAATCGAGCGTTCGCGCGACGCCAATACCGCCAACGGCACCTTCCTGTCCAGCACCGGAAGCATCGCCTCCATTTTCAGATCGCGCTTGAATCCCGGCGCGTTGGAGGTTTTTTCCTTCTGGTACTGACGCGCGGCGTCGAAAAAATCGTTCAGCTTCTGAATCTGCGCGTCGTATTGCCGTTTGCGCTCCGCGTAAGTGCCCGCGCCTCCGCCGAACCCCGGCGCTTCCGGAAAATCAGCCGCAAAATTCCCGCGGCCGCCCGTGGCGATCGAAGGAAAGTTCACCTGAATCGCGGCCGTGCGGTTGATCTCCATCTGTTCCCAGGTCCAGCCGGAAAGATGAATCAGCGCCGCCTGGCCGGAGATGAGCTGCGCGCCTCCGCCGCGCCCGCCGCGTCCGCCTGGCGCCGGAAACGTCATCACGCTGGTGATTCCGTTCACGCGCGTGACCGGAACATGCTCGCTGTCCGGATTCACCGCGATCAGCGCCTTAAGCTGCGGCATGAATTCGCCCAGCTCGCCCGTGTCGACCGTCACACGCTCGCCCGACACTTCCGACAACCCGATGTTGGTCTCCGAATCGATCATGCCGGGATAAACACGCAGCCCCTTTCCTTCGACGATCCGGATGCCCTTGGGCGCGGCGATCTTCGCGCCGATCGCCGCAATCTTTCCGTCCTGCACGAGCACCGAAACGTTCTGCATGGGCGCGCTGGTGACCGGATAAACGTCGGCGTTGCGAATCAGAAACGAGTCGTTCGCCGCGCCGAAGGCGGTCGCACAAAGCAACACCCAATTCCCTATTCCCAGTCCCCAATTCCTTCTCATTGCGGCCTCCGCGCCGGAGCGTTGCTTTTCTCGGCATTCATCAGTTTCTTCTTTTCCAATTCCTTAGCCGGCCGGCCGCTGACGTCGCCGTCGCGATCAAAATATTTATTTCCGTCGATCCACACTTTCTGCACTTTCGACATGGTCGAAAGCGGATCCTTATCGAACAGGACCACGTCGCCGTCCTTGCCCGCCTCGATCGATCCCACGCGACTCTCCACGCCCAACTGCTTCGCCGGATTGATGGTCACCATCGCCAGGGCGTCTTCGCGGCTCAGGCCGCCGTACTTGATGGCCTTCGCCGCTTCGGTGTTCAGCCGGCGCATCAACTCGGCGTCGTCGCTGTTCAGGCTCACGATGATTCCCTTTTTCGCCATCAGCGCGGCGTTGTAGGGGATCGCGTCGTAGGCTTCCATCTTGTAGCCCCACCAGTCGCTGAACGTCGACCCTCCCGCTCCGTGCGCCGCGATCTCGTCGGCAACTTTATATCCTTCAAGCACGTGCTGGAACGTGCGGATCTTGAAGCCGTAGTCGTCGGCGATGCGGATCAGCATCAGAATTTCGTCGGCGCGGTAGGAGTGCGCGTGCACGTAGCGCTTACCTTCGAGCACTTCCTTGAGCGCTTCCAGTTTCAGGTCCTTGCGGGGCGGAATCGGGTTCTGGCCCGCCTTCACCGCGGCGTCATATCGGTCCCATTCAGCCTTATACGCGACCGCTTCGTTGAATGCCTCGCGAATGGTGTCCTCGACGCCCATGCGCGTGGCGGGATAGCGTGCCGGCGAAGCGTTTCCGCCGCGCCCGCCCTGCGGATTTCCCGCGCGCTTGGGATTTTCGCCCAGCGCGAACTTGATCCCCGGCTTGGCGCCCTCGAAAATCATTTCGTCGGCGTCCTTGCCCCAGCGCATCTTGAGCACGATGGTCTGCCCGCCGATCGAATTTGCCGACCCATGCAGAATATTCGCCACCGTGACGCCCCCAGCCAGCGCGCGATAAATCGCGATGTCTTCCGGATTGATCACGTCCTTGATGTTCACCATCGATGAGACCGAGACGCTGCCCTCATTGATGTTTCCGTCAGCAGCGATGTGCGAATGGCAGTCGATAATGCCCGGCGTCACCCATTCGCCCGACGCGTCGATTACCGTCGCGCCGTCGGGAATCATCACGTTCTCGCCGACCTCCGCGATTTTTCCGTCGCGGATCACAATCGAGCCCTTGAAGGTGCCCTTGCCCGATTCGCTCATGATGGTCGCATTCCGGATCACGGTGGTCTCCCCGAAAAGCGGCGCGAGCGCCAGCAAAGCTGCAAGTAAGAAGCGTTTCATGGTCAGTTCTCCCGCTCCGGCGTGGCCGCTCCGCCGCGGCCCGGCGGCTCAGGCGTGGGCGTGTGTTTCACTCCGTCGATAAACACCATCTCGACGCGCGTCCGGTCGTCGAAAATCTCGCCCTTGGTCACCACCAGGTTGGCGATCTTGCCCTTCTCGATGCTCCCGACCCGGTCCGCAACGCCGTAAATTTCCGCGGGTGACAGCGTCAGCGCGCGCACCGCGTCTTCGCGCGAAAGGCCCGCATCCATCGCCTTCTTCATCGCGCGCTGAATCTCCCGAGGCTGATCGACCCCATCGGTATAAAACGCGAAGTGCACCCCGGCCTGCTTCAAAGCTTCCGGTGCGGTGGGAGCCTTGGCGCGATCTTCCAGCGTGCGCAGCGTCTCGACTTCATCCGGATCGGGATCGCGCGGCGCCGCCGGCCACTTCAGGCTCACCAGCACCGGCGTGTCCTTCAAATAATCGGTGGAGCGCTTGTCGAACCCTTCAACCATCCCGTAAAGAATCGTGGGCTGTTTCAGCTCGCGGCCGAACTTGACCATCCTCTGCACTTCCACCCAGCGATTCGCCGGCAATAGAATGCGTTTCGATTCGATGACGCCTTCGAGCGCGCGGTCATACGCCGGCCGCTCCATGCCGCGCGGATTCTTCTCGTACGCCGCCTTCACCAGCTTGTAATGGTCCGCGTCGAGATAGATCTGGCGCACATACGCGATGACGCCCATCAGCGAACTCGGGAACCCTCCGCCGAATCCGCGCCCGATGTACATGGCGATGTATTGGCCCACCGACGGTTCCAGCACCATGTCGTCGCGCTTGTCGCCGGCAAGATCAATAATGGACCCCTGACCGCCGAAAATCCCGGTCGTCGGAAAGACCACGGCGGTGGTGAATCCGGCGTTGCGCGCCAGCTCGATCCGCCGGTCGTTGGGCTGAAACTCGTCGGCCGCCTTGATCCAGCTCGTAGTTGATGGCCGATCCTCCGGTCCCTTCGCCGGTGGCGCCGCGGGAGCGGCAGCGGCAGCTCCGGCTCGACCGCCTCCCCGGCCGGCAGCGGGAGCCACGCCGGGCATGCCCCACGTGCTCAGCGCGTCGATCAGTCCGGGATACACCGTCAGCCCCGTTCCGTCGATCACTTCCGCGTCCGCTGGGATCGTGACATTCTCGCCGACCGATTCGATCAATCCGCCGCGCAAGACCACGGCTCCCTTTTCGATGGCCGGACCGCTCACCGGGACGATCTTCGCGCCGCGGATGGCAATGGAGGTGGGCGCCGGCTGAGCATTCAGCGCCAGGCATGCAAGGAGCGCAGTCACCAGGTGTTTCATATGGACAATCGCTTATTATATAGAGTTCGCAGAGACATGACGCGAAAGAAATCACTGGGGTACAAAGACGCGGGAGTCAATATCGACGAAGCCAACGCCGCCGTAGCGCGCATCCGCAAAATGGCGCGCTCGACGTTCACGCCCGCGGTTCTCACCGATATCGGCAGCTTCGGCGGAGGCTTCCGTTTACAGGGCTTTCGCGATCCGGTGCTGGTCTCGTCGGCCGACGGCGTGGGAACCAAGATCAAACTGGCCTTCTCCACCGGCCGCCACTCGACCATTGGCGAAGACCTGGTGAATCACTGTGTTAACGACATTGCGGTGCAGGGCGCGACGCCGCTGTTTTTCCTGGATTATTTCGCCACCGGAAAACTGGACGCGAAAGTCACGGCCGACGTGGTCTCCGGCATCGCCCGAGGCTGTAAAGCGAACGGCTGCGCGTTAATCGGCGGCGAGACGGCCGAAATGCCAGGAATGTACGCTCCCGGCGAATACGATCTGGCCGGCTTTATTGTCGGCGTAGTCGAACAGAAACGCATGATCACCGGCGCCTCGATTCGCGAAGGCGATGTGCTCATCGGCCTGCCCTCCACTGGCCTGCACACCAACGGCTATTCGCTGGCGCGCAAGCTGATTCCCAAGGCGGACGAACAAACCATCGACGAGCTTCTGAAACTGCATCGCAGCTATCTGAAACCGCTGCGCAAGCTGCACGATGCCGGAATTCTGAAAGGCGCCGCGCACATCACCGGCGGCGGAATCACCGAAAACACGCCGCGCATTCTGCCCAAGGGACTGGGCGCGCGCATCGATCGCGGCTCCTGGCCTGTGCTGCCCATCTTCGAGCTGCTGCGCAAGCTGGGCGATATTCCCGAAGACGACTGGCGCCGCACTTTCAATTTGGGAATCGGCATGATCGTGGTGATCTCGCCGAAAGATGAACCGAAATTGAAGATGCTTCGCGAGCCGTGGTATCGGATCGGTGAAGTGATCCGCGGCAGGGGCGTTCAGTACTACTGATGCGCCGACTGGGCATTCTTCTTTCCGGGCGCGGTTCCAACTTCCGCGCCATCGCCGACGCGATCGACGCAGGAAAGCTCGACGCCGAAATCGCCGTCGTGCTCTCCAATCGCGAAAACGCGCCCGGAATCGAGCACGCGCGGGAGCGCGGACTCCCCGCGCTGGTCCTGCCGTCGAAAAATCTCGATCGCGAAGTTTATGACCGCATGGTGGTGGCCGAATTGCGCGCCCACGGCGTCGAGTTAGTGGTGCTTGCCGGCTACATGCGCATTTTGAGCGGCTATTTTCTGCGCGAATTTCCCATGCGCATCGTCAACATCCATCCGTCGCTGCTGCCGGCGTTTACCGGCCTCGACGCGCAGCACCAGGCCTTCGAGCACGGAGCCAAGTTTTCCGGCTGCACCGTGCATTTCGTGGACGAAGGCCTCGATTCCGGACCCATCATCCGCCAGGCCGTGGTTCCCGTGCTCGACAGCGACACCGCGGAAACGCTCGCCGCGCGCATTCTTCGCGAGGAGCACCGTATCTACCCCGAAGCGATCGCGCTGGTGGTGTCGGGGCGCTACCGGATCGAGGGAAGACGAGTCATCTCTGAATAGCCGCTATTTTTCGTTCCCGGCGAGGATCCATTCATCGGCCAGCACGTCCGGATCGAAAACGCGCCGCGGGCGGCCGTGGGCGTGAAGCACTCCCTCGCGGATGTCGTGCTCGCGAATCGTGACCACGTCGGAAAGGCGGTCGGCGATGAATCCTACGATCTGCCCGCCGTGCGGCGAAGCGACATCGACCGCGATGATATACGGCTCGCGTCCCTGCGCCCCCGAAGCGATTCTCAGTTTCCTGGGCAGATCGATGACCGGAAACTCCACTCCGCGCAGCGACGAAAATCCCAGAATGTATCCGCTGGGTGTTTCGAGCGGGACCATGTCGTGCGCAGGCAGCAGCGCCCGCACGCGTCCGGCGTCCATCGCGAAATCCCGCCGCGCGACCCGGAACGTGAGGTACTGGCCCACATTGGGCTCATCGGCCGCGCTACGCCGAATTAAAGCCGCTCGATCACCGCATCGGCCACTTCGCGCGTCGAGCTCGACCCGCCCAGGTCCGCTGTGCGAATCTTGCCATCTTGCAAAACGCCCGCCACCGCGCGCTCCACATTTCGCCCATTGAGACCCAGATGATCGAGCATCATCGCCGCGGACAGGATCGCCGCCAGCGGATTCACGATTCCGCGCCCGGCGATGTCCGGCGCCGAGCCGTGCACCGGCTCGAACATCGACGGATGGCGCCGCGTGGGATCCAGATTCGCGCTCGCCGCCAGGCCGATGCTGCCGGTGAGGATCGCGCTCAGGTCGCTCAAGATGTCTCCAAAGAGGTTTGACCCCACCACCACGTCGAAGCTCTCCGGACGCCGCACGAAATTCATCGCCGCGGCATCCACCAGCAGCGATTCGGTTTCGATGTCGGGAAAATCCGCCGCGGCTTCGGCAAACACGCGGTCCCACAGGACCATCGCGTAGCCTTGCGCATTGGACTTGGTGATCGACGTCACACGCCGCTTGCCGCCCCGTTTGCGGGCCAACTCGAAAGCGAAGCGCACCACGCGGTCGATGCCGCGCCGCGTGAACACGCCGGTCTGAATCGCCACTTCCTCGGGCTGGTGATGGTACACGAAGCCGCCCACCTGCGCGTACTCACCTTCCGTGTTCTCCCGCACCACCACCATATCGATCGGCTTCGCGCTTGCCAGAGGGCCGGCGACTCCGGGATAGAGAATGGCCGGACGGACGTTGGCGTACTGATCGAAAAGCCGGCGGATGGGCAGCAGCAGGCCGTTGAGCGTGACATTGTCGGGAATCCCGGGGTGCCCGATCGCGCCCAGCAGAATCGCGTCGGTCTGGGCAAGCTGCGCGATGCCGTCGTCGGGCATCATGCGGCCGTGGCGGAAATAATACTCCGCGCCCCAGTCGAAGTGCCGGTATTCCAATTCGGCGACCCTGTCGAGCACGCGCAGCGCTTCCGGGATCACCTCCTGGCCGACGCCGTCGCCCGGGATCACGGAGATTTTATGACGGGGCATGGACGGATTATAACGGCCCAACCAAGCGCGGGATCAATCGTAACGCAGCTTTAAGAACCTTTACACGCTACAGGTGGATAATAGAGCTATGCGTCTGTTGGCGATCTCAATTCTTCCGGTTCTGTTGCTCGGCCAGCAGTTCCAGTATCCCAATCCTAATCAACCCAAAACGCCCAATCCCGCGGTGTATCCTCCGTCCGCCGCCACGGCGACCAATGATACGCAGGACGATGAAGGCGTGCTGTGGGTTTGCCCGATGCACAAGGACGTGCGGGAGAAAATTCCGGGCAAGTGCCGGATTTGCGGGATGACGCTGATTCCCGACATCACCGATGAGCGCGAATATCCGGTCGAGCTCACCACCAAGCCCGCCGCCCTCAAAGCCAACCAGGACATTCAGCTCGATTTCAAGGTGGAAGACCCGGAGACCGGCAAGACCGTCAAGGATTTCACCATCATGCACGAAAGGCTGTATCACCTGTTCCTGGTGAGCCAGGACATGCACTTTTTCGTGCACACGCACCCGGTGCAGCAGCCCGACGGCTCGTTTCTTCTCGACGCCAAGTTCCCGCATTCCGGACTGTATCGCGTGCTCAGCGATTTTTATCCCACCTCGGGCACGCCACAGTTGATCGCCAAGACGCTAATCGTTCCCGGTGACGGGTTCAAGCTCCAGCCCGCGAAACTCGAAGCCGACCTCACGCCCAAAGACACGGAAAATCTGCACGTCGAATTGCAGCTCGATCCGCCGCAGCCGCTCGCCGGCTTCAAACAGATCATGTTCTTCAAGCTGACGCCCAACGACGGAATCGAGCAGTACATCGGCGCCTGGGCGCACGTGATGGCGGCCAGCTCCGACCTGATCGACATGATCCATACGCACCCCATCTACGTGACCGATCCCGACGGGGGCGCTTACAAGCAGATCCAGGTGAACATCTTCTTCCCGCGGCCCGGAACGTATCGCGTCTGGATTCAATTTCAGCGCAAGGGCGTGGTGAACACCGCGGCGTTCAACATTCCCGTCGACGAATTGAAGTAGTGCGCTACCAAATCGAAAACGCCGGAGCGCTGCTGACGCCCGCGCTCGCGATCTATCCCGAAATCGTGGACCGCAACATCGCCGCGACGCTCCGCCTTCTCGGCGGCGACGCCAACCGCTGGCGTCCGCATCTGAAAACGGCCAAGCTCGGATTCATCATGCGGCGCATCGCGGAAAGCGGCGTGGTGCATGCCAAGTGTTCCACCACGGCCGAACTGGCCGCGGCGTGCGCCTCCGGGATGAAAGATATTCTGCTGGCGTATCCCGTGGTCGGCGCCAACGCGGCGCGCGTGCGCGAGATCGCCGATCGCAATCCCGGCGTGCGCATTTCCGTGCTCGCCGAAAATCCTGAGCAGGCCTCGGCATGGAAGGGCAGCGCCATTGGAATTTTCATCGACGTGAATCCCGGCATGGACCGCACCGGCATTGAGCAGGATCGCCTAGACGCGATCCTCGCCGTCGCGCGCGCCATTTCAGGAGCCGGTCTCGAATTTCGCGGCCTGCATTATTACGACGGCCAGATCCACACCCAGCCGCTCGCCGAGCGCGAGCCTCTCGCGCATCGCGGCTATGATCGCGTCATGGAGCTGGTCAGCGTGCTCGAGAGCGCCGGATTCGCAGTCGGAGAAGTGATCACGTCAGGAACGCCTGCGTTTCCCTGCGCCGCGTCGTACCCGCCGTTCCAGAACGCGAAATTCGTGCATCGCGCCTCGCCGGGCACGGTGATTTACAACGACGCGACCAGCGCCACGCAACTGCCGCCGGAATGGGGATACGAGCCGGCCGCGGTGGTCGTCTCCACCGTGGTCAGCCATCCCAAATCCAATTACGTCACCTGCGACGCTGGTCACAAGGCCGTTTCGGCAGACGCTGGAATTCCGACCTGCGCCGTCGCCGGCCGTCCCGATCTCGTACCGCTGAAACCGAGCGAAGAGCATCTACCGATCGAAGTAAAATCCGGCGCGCGGCCGGCCATCGGCGAAACGCTTTATCTGATCCCACGCCACGTCTGTCCCACCGTCAACAATTTCGACGAAGCCGTGATCGTGAGCGGAGGCAAAGTGATTGCGGTGGAGCGAGTCACCGCGCGCGGCCATGAAGCGCCGCTCGCCAGCCTGCGGGCATCCACCAGACCGTAGCAGACCGTGCAGCCATTTCCGCCGCAAAAGACGGACGGCGGATTTCAATCCGCGCGGCGCTTCAGCGCCGCAGCCGCACCAACAAAGCTGAAGCCTTGCGCCGGCTCCAAGCCCGCCGTCGATCGCTACTCGCTCTCGTACCACGCCCGCCAGCGCTTCTTCGCGGGAAACAGCCGGATCAGCAGCATTCCGGCCACGAAACCTCCGATGTGCGCGAACCACGCCGTCCCACCTCCGGTGTAGTCCGCCGAGCCGATCGATCCGAATCCGCTGAAAAACTGGATCGCGAACCAGAACAGCAGCAGGAACGCGGCGGGCACTTCGAGCGTGGTGAAGAAAACGATAAATATCACCAGCGTAATGATCCGCGCGCGCGGAAATTTCACCAGGTACGCGCCCATCACCCCGGCGATGGCGCCGCTCGCTCCAATGGTCGGCGTCGGCGAAAATGCGTTGAAAATCACGTGCACCACCGCCGCCGACAATCCGCACAAAAGATAAAAGACCAGAAATCGTCCCGAGCCGATCAGGTCCTCTACATTTCTGCCGAAGACCCACAGGTACAGCATGTTGCCTGCTAAATGCAGCCATCCCGCGTGCAGAAACATGGAAGTAAACAGCGAGGTCAGGCTCAGCCGGTCCGGCACGATGCCCCACTGCATCACGAAGCGTTCCATCCCGGCGCGCGTGAGCGTCTCCTCGTACAGCAGAATCGCCGTGTTGATGGCGATCAGGATTCCGGTGACGATCGCCGGCGCGTAGGTGCGCTCGGTGGAACGAAGGGGGATCATGCCCGCCGCGCCGCGGAAACGAAATCGGGATTGGAACGCCGCTCAGCGCGTTCCATCAGCGCGCGGGCGTCCTCGATGCGCGCGATCCCGCCGCGCGCGCCGACGCGGGTGCAGTTGAGCGCCGCCATGGCGTTTGAAAATTCCAGCGTCTCGCGCATCGGCATCCCTTCGAGCACAGCATAGCAAAACGCCCCGTGGAACACGTCTCCGGCGCCCGTGGTATCCACGCAATTCACCACGAAAGCCGGCGAATAGATGAAGGCTCCGGCCGTCCGAGCCAGCGCTCCGTGCGCACCCAGCGTCATTGCCGCGACGCGAATGCCATACTCTTCCTGAATGCGCTCCAAGGCGCGAAACGGATCGCGCTCGCTGGTCCACATCGCCGGAAACTCGGAGCTCGCCACCAGGTAATCGGTGTTCGCCAGGACGCGCTCGAATCCCGGGTACACCGTGTCTACATCCACGCTCACCGGAATTGCCAGCCCGCGCGCGATCTGCGCCGCCTTGGCGACCGCGTCGGTGTCGTGTCCGTCGATGTGCAGCATGCGCGCGCAGCCGATCTTTTCCGCCGTGATCGCCGCCGGGTCCAGCCGCAGGCACTCCGGCCGGCTCCAGAACACGGTGCGCTCGCCGGTCGATTCGTCGATCACGATGTACGCCGTCTGGTTGGGGCAATTCTCGCGCACCTCGACGTCGTCCAGGTTCATTCCTGTTGCGCGCAGGCTCGCAAGCTGCACGCGCCCGCGCTCGTCATCGCCCACCGTTCCGATGTACTTGACGCGCTTGCCCAGGTGCGCGGCGGTCACCAGCGCGCTCGCCACCTGGCCTCCGGGACTCAAAATCTCCCGCTCGATGGCGACTTTGCCGGCGTACGCCGGAAAATGCGGCACCAGGATCAGCGTATCGGTCGCGTTCAGACCGATGCCAACAAGATCGAAATCGGCCATGTCACTTGAGATACTGCTCGAACCACTCGACGGTCCGCTCCAGCACATCGCGGCGATGGTCGGGCTGGCGGAACGAGTGGCCCTCGCCTGCGTACACCACCAGCTCCACCGGCACGTGGAAAGTTTCGAGCGCGTGCCAGAACTCGAACGATTGCGGCGCCGGACATTCGCCGTCGCGCTCCCCCACCACCACCAGCGTGGGAGTCTTTACGTTCTTGATGAACGTGATGGGCGAGCTGCGCGCATAAATCTGCGGATCGTCGTACACCGAGGCGCCGAAATACGGGATCATCCACTGATCGATGGAATTTTCGCCGTAGTAGCTCTGGTAATTCGCGATCCCCGCGCCCGCAACCGCGGCCTTGAACCGCTGGGTCTGCGTCACGGTCCACATGGTCATGTATCCCCCGTAGCTCCAGCCCGCGACGCCCAACCGCTGGGGATCGACCGGCGCGGTCTTGAGCACCGTGTCAACGCCCGCCATGACATCGCGCAGGTCGCCGTAACCGAAATCCTTGACGTTCGCGCTGGTGAACGCCTCGCCTTGCCCGTAGCTGCCGCGCGGATTGGGGAAAAAGACGAAATAGCCGAGCGAGGAAAGAATGGTCAGATCGAAATTTACTCCCGGCCAGTGCGGCTGATTCAGGTTCGCAGGGCCGCCGTGGATGGAGACGATCATCGGATATTTTTTCGACGCGTCGAACTCGCGCGGATACAGCAGCCAGCCCTGCACGTTGAAACCGTCGTTGGTCCACGCGACGCTTTCACGGCGACCCCACTGCGGATGCCGGTCCGAATTTTCCTTCGTGATCTGCTTCCACTCACCAATGGGACCGGCCCACACCTCCGGCGGCTTCTGCCAGTCGGCGAGGATCGCCCCCGCGGTCCGGCCATCGCGCGCCACCGAGAAATTCGCGTAATTGCCGCCCGCGTGCAGATTCTGGTCGCCCTGCCACAGCCGTTCGGACTGACCGGTCGAGGCATCGAAAGACGTGACTGCGCTCGACCCTCCGGTGAACTCGGTCAGGAGCATCTTCGACGGGCCGGTCCACGCAATCGAGCTCACCGAGCTCTTGCGTCCCGGTGTCCGGTTCTCGGCGCGCGACCCGGGCCGCATGGTGAACACGTCGCCGCCGGTGAAGCCTTCGTCGCTCATCAATCCTTCGATGAACCCGATGGTCGAGCCGTCCGGCGACCAGCGCGGCATCGCGATCTGCAACACCGGTTTGTAGATCTCCGTCATCTTTCCCGAATCGGCCGTCATGGTGTAGAGTTTCGCGACCCACCAGTTGTTGTCGCCCGGTCCCGGCGCGGCC
>Ga0335081_10003186_pt1 | contig 25784 bp, 23 predicted proteins | sample Lox_Sample_35_FD_206713 | JGI IMG/M metagenome (GOLD analysis project Ga0335081, IMG submission 206713) | Soil microbial communities from Loxahatchee National Wildlife Refuge, Florida, United States - Lox_Sample_3.5 | ecosystem: Environmental > Terrestrial > Soil > Wetlands | place: USA...
TTCGATCGCACGATAGGATTTAAGATCGTCCAACGTCATCCGGCCGCCGGCCGCGCGGACGCTGGCGACGATCTTTTCCGCAACGCTGCCTTCATAAAAGGCCCTCTCACCGCTTTTGCCGATCGCTTCCAGAACGCTCGCAAGATCGGATTGCACGAGCCTGTCTCCCCGTGAAAGCGCGGTGCCATCCTGATGCAGGAAAATCCTGGCCGTCGAGGGCCAGCGCTTCAACCTTCCCTGCGCGAGGGGAAGCGAATCGGCAAGATCATCTTCGATCTCGATCCCGCTCCGAGCGAGCGCAACGGCGGGGGCGGCGAGATCCGCGAGCGAGAATTTGCCCGATCCGTAGGTGCGCAAGGCAAGCGCGAAGCCCGCGACAGTGCCAGGCACGCCCACGGCCAGGCCGCCGTCGCGCGATCTTGCGGCCACTGCCTCACCCGCTTCATTGAGAAAAACGTCACGCGTTGTGTCGGACGGCGCGGTTTCGCGGTAGTCAATGACCGTGGTTTTCCGCGGCTTGGCGAGATGGATGAGCATGAAGCCGCCGCCCCCAAGATTTCCGGCGCGCGGCAGGGTGACGGCAAGGGCAAGTCCCGTCGCAACCGCCGCATCGACGGCATTGCCGCCGCGCCGGAGGATCTCGACGCCGATTTTCGCTGCTCTTCCTTCCTGCGCGACGACCATGCCATGGCTCGCCAGCACAGGCAGAAAGCGGGCGCCTTGTGAGATGATCGGTGGCGGCAGCGGCGGTTCGGCCTGCGAGGCAAAGGGCGTGGCAAGACAGAAAAGAGCGAGCGTCCCACCCCGCACCAGCCTGCGGAGCGCCTCCAACGGATGAGCTCGAAGCAGGGAAGCGCTCATGAATCGCGATCGCAATTGGCGATCACCTCGAGAAAGACGGCGCCATGGCGAGCCATCTTGTCCGGCCCAATGCCCGGAATGGCCCGCATGTCTTCGCCTGTTTTGGGCTGTCTTCGGGCCATTTCGATCAGAACCTTGTCATGGAAGATGATGAAGGCTGGTTGCTTTTGTTCTCGTGCAACTTCGAGGCGCTTAGCCTTGAGGGCGGCAAGCAGCCTGTTTTGGTTCGCCGTCAAGGGTGCGCTCTCATGGCCAGCTTTGACCGGCGCGAAAGCCATGCGCTCAGGCGGCGGGTCCCCGACAGCGGCGGTCTCAATCTCTTGCAAAGTCCGCCGCACATCCGCCTGACGCTCATCCGGGACGGGATGATCCCAGCGCAACGTCAAAGGCGCTTCATTTTTGAGAACGGCACGGCCCGCTTCGGTCAAAATCCAGCGGTCGCGATCCGCCGGGTCTTGCGCGATCAGATTTGCCGCATGGAGCTGGTGAAAAATGCTGCGCCATTCCGCCGGCTTGAACTCCCTGCCCGCGCCGAACGTTGGCAGAAGATCGTGGCCATGCCGGCGGATCGCTTCAGTCGCCCGCCCCGCGAGGAGATTGCCGAGATGGCCTGAGAAAAAACGCCCGGACGTGCGGTGGATCGCCGACATGACCTTTTGCGCCGCGATGGCGCCGTTGAAACGCGCCCATTTGCCGTCACAAACGTCGCAATTGCCGCATGGCTTTGAGTCCTCGCCGAAAGCGGCGAGCAAGGTCTGGCGCCGGCAGCGCGGCGACTCGCAAAGAGCGATCAAGGCATTGAGCTTGCGCCTTTCGATCCGCTTACGCTCTTGCGGCGCGCCGCCCTCATTGATTTGCCGCTCGCGCAAGAGAATATCAGCATCGCTGAACAAGGTCAGGGTTTCCGCCGGCAGGCCATCGCGCCCCGCGCGGCCGATCTCCTGATAATAGGCCTCGACGCTTTGCGGCAGATCGGCGTGGCAAACAAAGCGGACATTGAGTTTATCGATCCCCATGCCGAAGGCAACCGTGGCGATCATGACGACGCCATCATGGCGCAGGAATTCATCCTGATGGGCCGACCTGAGAGGCGCCTCCATCCCCGCATGATAGGGAAGCGCCAAGACGCCCTTTTGGCCGAGCTGCTGGCCGAGCTTTTCGGCCCCCTTGCGCGAATTGCAATAGACGATACCGCTCTTCCCTTTGTGGCGCGCGATCATGGTTTCGATTTGCCGGGCGGGATCGGTCTTGCGCGCCATCGCAAGATGAAGGTTTGGCCGGTCAAAGGAGCGTACAAAGATTTGCGGCTTTATAGAAAACAATCTGTTGACAATATCCTCTCGGGTTGGCGAGTCGGCGGTGGCCGTCACCGCGATGACCTGAACATCCCCGATCGCTCGCGCCGCCCCGGAAAGACCAAGATACTCGGGCCGGAAGTCATGCCCCCACTGCGAGACGCAATGGGCTTCGTCAATGGCGATGACGCCAGCTCCCACATCGCGGAGCAGCTCCGGTGTTCCGGGACGCACGAGCCGTTCCGGCGCGACGTAGAGGAGGCGATAGCGGCGGCGCCGGAGCGCTGCCTCAATCGCCGCATTGTCTTCACCGCTGTTCGAGGAATTCAAGGCGCAAGCGGCAATGCCACGGGCATTGAGCTGCTGCACTTGATCGCGCATCAGGGCGATCAGCGGCGAGACGACGATGGTGAGGCCCCTGCGGACGATCGCAGGCAATTGATAGAGAAGTGACTTGCCCGACCCCGTCGGCATGACGGCGAGAATATTTTTTCCCGCAAAGACGGCTTTTAGAATTTCCTCTTGTCCCGGCCGGAACGCCGAAAAGCCGAATACCCGCGTGAGGGCGTCTTTTGCCTCCTGCATGTCAACGTCCACGGCGTCCCCGCTTGCAAAAGCCCGTCGCGATCAGTCATCTTGATAGCCGTTACACTAAGATTACAATATGCATTCCGGTTATGTTGCAAAGTTACAGAGGGCCCGCAGCTAACCCAACTCAGGCCGGTCAGGCGGCGATAGAGAACAGGGATGCGATGAAGGCACCTTGGGCTTCCATATCATTGGCCGGGATCGCGGCAACCTGATTCTTGCGGATCATCGCATAGATCTCGCAACCAACAATAATGCATCGGGCGGTGCGCATCGACTTGAAGCCGAGACCCGGTCGGACCAGCCGCTTGATCCGACGATGATCCTGCTCAAAAGGTTATTGAGGTGTTTGACTTGGCGCAGACGCGCGAAGCGCGACAACTTGCCCTGCGGGCGCCTTCGGCATCGCGGGCTTGACGAGCCGATGGCCTCCGGGAAGGAATTGCGTGCCATCATCTCGCCGCGGCCATGCGGCGGCGCCGGAAGCGCCCCTCAGCTGGTCCGGCGTTGCCGAAGAGAGCCCGACCAAAGCATGGGCCAGTATTTGGCACCAAACAGGGCGAAGCCAGCCACCCATAGCGCGCCTGAAATGGCCAGAAGGATCATGGGATTCCCGGTGACGAACGCCGCGCCTATTCTGGCCGCGGCGGCAGCATTGACCAACAGATAGATCAGCATCGTCGCGCGATCGGCCTCCAATGCCCGGCCGGTATGGCCGAGCGAAACGCGCGTCATGACGGCGAGCACCATTGTCCCGATCGCGCCGGCGGTCAGGGCATGAATCGCGGCCGGCCCCGGGACGATCTCGCTTAACATCGCGGCGCCAAGCAGAGCGGCGCCCGCGATTACCCACAGATATCCGAGATGCAGAACGGCGAGCAGCGGTTCGGCCAAGGTGGCGCCGCCACGCCATCGTGCGAGTCTCAGGAGGTTCAAAGCAGCGGCCAAGAGCAAGAGCATGCCGAGCGGACGGAAGCCTGGAAAAAAAGCCCAGCCTACCAGTCCGGCATGCAAAGAACCAAGCGCGCACCGGTCGACCCAACGGGGGAGGGCCGGAAGCCTCGCGGTGCCGTGCTTGGCCAGCCAGTTGCTCGTAAAGCTCGGAATGATCCGGCCACCGACGACGGAGATTAGGACGACGATCGCGGCGAGACCGAGGCGCCATCCAAGACCGGATGGGACGCCGAAACCGCCTGCTTCCAGGTGCATCAGAAGATCGGCGATGGAGAGAACCGCGACTGGCAGAATCATCGGAAGGTTGCGCCAGTTTCGCCCGGCGGCGATCTCGCGGCCAGCGGCGGCGGCGAGGATAACCGGAAACGACAAATCGGCCACCGCGGCGAACCAGTAAGGAATCAGTGCTGAAACCAGGCAGGCCACGCGGCCGAGCAGCCACAAGGCGGCAAGCCACGCCAGCGGCGCGCCACGAACGGGCAACCGGCCGGTCCAGTTCGGAATTGCGGTCAGCATGAACCCCGCAATGGCCGCGAGGACAAATCCAAACAGCATCTCGTGAATGTGCCAGGTCAGTGGATCAAACCGGCTGGGCAACGTCATGCCCGCCATGAGCATGGCAATCCACAGAACGAGCGCCAGTGCGGACCAAAGGCTGGCCGCAAGAAAGAAGGGACGGAAGGCCAGAGATAGAAAAGCGGAGCTTTCACGCTTCTCAGCCATAAAGCCTGGCATTTCGATCCTCAATCAACCGTATAACGAACGGAAGTTATGGAGAACGAGCAGAGCTGTCGTTGCGCCAGCACAAACTTCGGAAAGGCGCGGCTGACAAGCCTTCGCGCCGCTCCGGCTTTTTTCACCGCGTCAGTCCGGGTGATCTTGAGCAATCCGCTTGATTTCTGAAAGATTGCGTATGGTGACACGCTGATTGTTGGTCACGACCAAGTCCTCTCTCTCCCATGCTGTTAGAAGTCGGCTGGCTGTGTGCAAGGTGGTCCCGGATAGCTCGGCCAAATCTTTGCGGGTCAGCGGGAGGTCGATTTTCGTGCCTCCGGCGGTATCCTGTCCGGCTTGGCGGGCCAACCGCAGGAGAGCGCGGGCGACACGTTGCTCGACTCGCAGGGTGGCAAGTTCGCGGACCCGCTCTTGTGCTTCCTTCAATCGTCTGCCAACTATCTTGACGAGGTTGAGCGCGATCTGTGGATGACGGCCGATCAGTTCCAGCAATTCCACTTCGCTCCAGCTGATCTCAATGGAGTCTAAGAGGGTAACGGCTTCCGCGGGGTATTTCCGGTCCGTGAAGAGGGCAACCGTGCCGAACATCTCGCCGGGACCGACGATGCGGATGACAACCTGGCCACCGCCACTCCCCGATTGGGCGACGCGCACGCGGCCGTCGATAAGCGCATGGCAGCGCCCGGCCGAAGCGCCTTGCTCGAAAATGCGGGTGTCTTTCGCCAGACGCCGGAGCCGCGCTTGTTTCATGACATCGTCCAGCGCGGATGGTGGCAACTCGCGGAAAAGTTCCATGGACGCCAAGGCGCCGGGAGCAACTGTGACGGACGCGGCTTTCATCCCCAAAATCTACTCGCATGGGCAGAAAAGCGGGAGCGATTTGTGCTGGCACAAAGACGGGCGGCCGATGATGAGTCAAACTTTTGAATAACCAAGAGGAGGGTAGACGGTGGGTTTGCGGATTCCGGCCGAGCGGTTCCACCAGAGGGCGTTTGCTTCGGCCAACCGCCACGGATACGCCGGTCATGATTGACGTCGCCGCCGCCCTTTCGCTGCATGTCGTCGCCGTGGTGATATGGATCGGCGGCGTCGCGATGGCGACCACCGTGGTGCTACCCGCCGTCCGGCGCGGTGATCTCGGCTCTAATCGTCTAGCGGCTTTTCAGGCGATCGAGCGGCGCTTCATCTGGCAGGCGCGGACCGCGATCGTCGTTACCGGCCTAACCGGTTTCTATATGGCTGGACGCCTCGATCTGTGGAGCCGGTTTGGTTCGGCCGGATTCTGGTGGATGCACGCGATGGTTGGCGTGTGGCTGCTGTTCGCGCTCGTCCTGTTCGTGGCGGAGCCGTTTATTTTGCACCGGCACTTCCAAAGATGGGCGGCGGCGGCGCCGGAAGCCAGCTTTGCGTGGCTGCATCGGGCTCATTGGCTCCTGCTTGGGCTCGCCCTCGTCACGATCTTCGGGGCCGTCGCGGGCAGCCATGGGTGGGTGCTATTGTGACACATCGGCGCGGCCGCCACCATGCGGAGCGAGGCGACGTTTGTTCTGGCGCAAATGGAAAAGGCACCAGGGCATCAAACGGAGAGGACAAAGCATGACGACGGATTGGGAACGGATCGGCCGATTGTCGGGGGACCCCGTCAGCAACGTCCTCAAATGGATCTTACTCGCGGTCGCGGTCGTGACCTTCGCAATGCTCGGCTGGATGACGGGCCTTACTTACGAGGAGGCGCCACCGCTGCCCGGCCACTTCGCCGGCGCCGATGGCACGCTCCTCATGTCGGCCGCCGATATTCAGGCCGGAAAGGCGGGGTTCCAAAAAGCCGACCTCATGGATTACGGCAGCCTCTACGGCATGGGGTCCTATTTCGGCGAGGACTACACCGCCGCCAATCTTGTTCGCCTTGCGGTGTTGACCGAGGAGAACATTGCAAGGGCAAATAACGGAGAAGCACTGTCGGAATTGACCGCGGTGCAGCAGGCCTCGATTGAGGCGGCGATGCAGGCCGAACTTGAAGGCGTGGACCTGACCAAGCCGGTTGCGGCGATTCCGGACGCGCTGGCAGCTGCAATCACGACGCTGCGCGCTGAAATCGCGCAATCTCTCCTCCACCACGACTTCGCCAAGGGCTGGACGCAGGCCTATAGTCTCGATGAGACAAGCGCCAATCAGACGGCGGAATTCCTAATCTATTCGTCGCTCACCACTGTCGCGCGCCGCCCCGGCACGGATGTCTCCTGGACGCAGAACTGGCCTTATGAACCGCTGGTTGGCAATACGCCAACCGCCAGCACCTTCCGTTGGACCTGGATCAGCTTCTGCTTCACCTTCTTTGCCTTCGGCGCCGTGCTGTTCATCTACGAACGGTATCTCAACGATCCGGACAAGGCGCCAATGGATCCGGTGCTCGCGCAGTTCCGGCCTCTGACCGCGAGTCAACGACGGATGGGCAAATACTTCTTGGTCGTGGCCGGTGTCCTCCTCTTGCAGATCCTTGTCGGCTCGATCATGGCCCATTACTACACGGATCGGACGAGCTTCTACGGCATCCCCGTGGGCCGTTTCCTGCCCTTCAATTTTCTCCGCGACGTGCATATCCAGACACCGATCGTCTGGATCGGCCTGTCATGGATCGGTGCGGCACTGTTTCTCGCCCCTGCGATCAGTGGCACGGAGGCACGCGGCCAGGGCTTTCTTGTCGACGTGTTGTTTTGGGTAACGCTGTTCATCGTCGTTGGCGCACTTGCCGGCAACTATCTCGGCATCATGGGGTTCATCCACGAAGGCTGGTTCTGGTTTGGCAATCAAGGCTTGTCGTATATCCAGCTCGGCAGGGCCTGGCAGATCGGCTTCTTCGCGGGGCTCGCCATTTGGAGCATCCTGGTCTTCCGTGCCCTATGGCCGACCCGTGCCACTCTCGTTCAGGCGACACGCCAGTTTTGGTCGGGGCGGATTCGTCTCGAGCATCTGCTCTGGGCCTCGACCGTCAATATAGCCCTGCTCTACCCGTTCGGCATGATCCCGCTCATGGGCATCGAAAAATCCTTCACGATCTCGGATTTTTGGCGCTGGTGGGTGGTTCATCTCTGGGTCGAGCAATCCTTCGAATTCTTTGCCGCCGCGATCAGCGCCTATCTGCTGATGGCGGTTGGACTGGTGTCGCGCCAACTCGCCGAGCGGTCGGTGTACTTTGAGCTGATCTTAATCTTCCTCGGCGGCGTGCTCGGCACGGGCCATCATCTCTACTGGGCAGGCGAGCCCAGTCTATGGGTGCCGCTTGGCACGATGTTCTCGTTCATCGAGGTGCTGCCTCTCGTGCTGCTGGTGATCGAGGCGATCCATCACCGGAGGCTGATCCAGGCGCATGGGGAATTCAAATATGGGCTCGCTTATACCTACATCATTGGCGCGGCCTTCTGGAACTTCGTCGGCGCGGGTGTCTTTGGCGGCGGCACGTTGAACGCGCCATTGATCAACTACTATGAACACGGGACGTTTCTCACCCTTAATCACGCGCATACCGCGCTATTTGGCGCCTTCGGCCTCCTCGGAATCGGCCTCATTTATTTCTGCCTGCGTTACGCGGCCGCTAACCAGTACCGCTTTGACGAAAAGCCTGGCCTGCTCGCGTTTTGGCTCTACAATGGCGGTCTTGTCCTTTGGATTGTCTTCAATTTCTTTCCGATCGGCTGGCCGCAACTGGACGCGGTTTACGAGCACGGGTTAGCCTATGCCCGTAGCAGCGCGTTCTACGATACGACGCTTTTCTGGCAGTGGATGCGTCTGCCAGGCGATGTGGTGTTTGCCCTCGGCGCCCTGCTCATGGCGTGGGATTTCATCGTCAAGCTCCGGCCGATTCCCCCGCGCATTGCCGAACGGCTGTTGTTCCGGGTCGAGCCTGGCACGCCTTCGCCATCCCGCTATGATACGCGATAATGGGCTCCGCGGGAAATAGCGGAAGCGGCCCCAACACGATCACATCGCTGTCGTCCAATCGATACAATGTTTGCAACGTCTGGCGCGGTATTGCAGCCGTGCGGGTTGTTGGAAACCGGAACATAGCGAGTGTATTTCGCACCGTGCCGGCCATCGACGACCTTTACGCCGTCAATCACCTTGTAGTCGCCAGTTTTGATCGCGTCCTCAATTCGCTTGATGTTGAAGATAACAACCCAGTCCTGCTCCGAGGCGGTCATCTCGGGGCGGGTTGTTCCCTTTTCCGAGTTGTAACAGGTCGAAGTGCGCGCCTCTTGGCGACCAACGCATTTGCTGTTTCGCCGTCATTCGCCGATGCAGCAACCGATGGACCGCGCTTTCAGTTTGCGCCGTTGAGATCGGTTCGGCCGAAGGTCGTGCGGGGGCATAATTGATGATCGAGGCGAATTGCCCGGAGAGGTTATGTTGCAAAGTTACAGACGGCCCGCAGCTAACCCAACTCAGGCCGATCAGGTGGCGATAGAGAACAGGGATGCGATGAAGGCACCTTGGGCTTCCATATCATTGGCCGGGATCGCGGCGACCTGATTCTTGCGGATCATCGCAACGATCTCGCAGCCAGCAATGATGCGTCGGGCGGTGCGCATCGACTTGAAGCGAGACCCGGTCGGACCAACCGCTTGATCCGACGATGATCCTGCTGAACAATGTTATTGAGTATTTGACTTGGCGCAGACGCGCGAAGCGCGACAACTCGCCCGCCTTCTTCATCGATTTGCTCGCGCTTGGATAGGCGGGGTTCTTATCGACCGTGATTGTTCTCGGCCTCTTAGTGTGCTGTCGCTTCAAAGCCTTCCGAAAGAAACGTCAAGCCGCAGCCGACCTCTGAACTCATTTTTGATCTTGTCCATCGATCCGTGCCTCGCCCAATGGCCCCGATATTCGCCGATCGCTGTCTGCGAGTGAAAACTGCCATGGTGAAACGACCTTAACAAGGAGGTGCCTTCGCGATAAGAGACAGGATTTCGTTCTTGATCTCGCCTGCGTGCGCTTGCGTCAGCGCGCCCCTCGGCGCCTCGATCGTTTGGTCGGCGATGAGATGCCCCGGCGCCGCAGACAAAACAATGATCCGGTCGGCAATCGCAATCGCTTCGTTGACATCATGGGTAACAATGAGGGTCGTCGCCCTGCGCTTGAGGACAAGTGCCAGTAGCTCCTCGCGCAGCCGCGCCGCGAGGGCCGCATCGAGCGAGACGAAGGGCTCGTCGAGAAGGAGAAGATCAGGCTTGATCGCGAAGGCCCGCGCCATCGCGACGCGGCGGGCGAGCCCCAGCGACAATTCGCCCGGAAAGTGATCAAGATGCAGCGAAAGGCGCAAGGCCGCGGCAATCTCCTTGAGATCGTCCTCGCTCGATCCGCCGACGAGGCGCAGGTTTTGCGCGACGCTTCGCCAGGGCAAGAGCCGGGGTTCTTGGAAAACCATCCCGATCTTGTGCCCTTGCGGCAGGACAAGCGTGCCCTCGAAATCGGTGTCGAGCCCGGCGATGATCCGCAACAGCGTTGTCTTGCCGCAGCCGGAGGGCCCAAGACAGGCACAGACCTCTCCCTGCCGCAGGCTGAACGCCACATCATGAAGGATGTCGCGGGTTTGTCCAGCGGCGGTGCGCAGTACCTTGCGCTTGATTGCAACCTCAAGCTCCATGCAACCGCCAGCGCGATATATGGTGTTCGAACGGTTGCACAAGGAACGTTTCGATCGCCAGCATGAGGCCGACAAACGGAAGCGCATAGGCAAGAAGCCGCGCCACATCGAACAGCTGAAAGGCGATGCCGATTTCGAAGCCGATCCCATTCGAACGGCCCAGCAGTTCGACGATAAGAACGATTTTCCACACCAGCGAGAGACCCGATCGCGTCGCCGCGACGAGATAGGGCACAAGCTGTGGCAAAACCACATGATGCAGCTTCGCGCCAAATGGAAGGCGGAACACCCGCGCCATTTCGTCAAGACTTTTGTCGAGTGCGCGGGTGCCTTCGCGCAGAGTGACCGCTGTGTTCGGCAATTTGTTGAGAGCCACGGCGCCGATCGCGGCCGCTTCGTTGAGGCCGACCCAGATATAGGCGAGGACGATGATGACAAGCGCCGGCACGTTCAAAAGCACGATCAGCAAAGGATCGAAGAGACGGTTGATCGTCATGTTGCGGCCCATGGCCACCCCAAGCACGGTCCCCAAAGCCATCGCGAGCGCAAAGGCGGCCGTGACGCGAGCAAGGGTGATCGCAAGATTGAGGAAGAGGGCGCCCGAACGCGCCTCGCTCACCATGACCGAAAGGACGGCAAGCGGCGAGGGCAGCGCGGCGGACGAGGACACACGCGAACCGACTTGCCAAAGGAGAAGCAACAGGACAAGCGGTATCAGCCGGAACAGAACGGCTTTAGTTTTTGCCGGGGGCCAAGCCGGAACTGCCCTTATAATAGGTTTCTTCATCTAGCTCCTTTGCCGGGCCAGCGAGATCCGCGCCCCCGCTCTGGGCGAGGACACGATACAGCACCCGCGCATCGGCGGCTTCCTCTTCGATCGTCCGCTGGGGAATGCCACTGACATAGGCTTGCCGGTAAAGCGCGAGCTGAGTCTTGTCGCTGATTCCGATGTCTCGGGCGATCTTCTCCCAATCCTCATCTGAATGCGCGAGAATGTCCTTGGCCTGCGTTGCGATCTTGAGGAAGCGCGCCAGAGGCTCGGCATTCCTTCGCGCGAAGCCTTCATTGAAGACATACCCCACCATGGCAACCGGTCCCTTAGCACCGAGGCGTCTTTCCACTTCCTCCATGTTGATGAGGCGCCGAAACCCGCGCGATTCAAGCGCCACGCAGAAGTTCCAATAGTTCAAAGTGGCATCGGCCTCGCCATTCAAGGCCTTCTGATAGAGCAGCGCGGGCGCGCCATAGATAATATTTGCTTCCGAGGCCACATCGAATTGCGCCTCGCGCGCGAAGGCTTGGAGCAGGAGCCAGCTTTTGTCGAGCGGCCCGCCCGCGACGCCGATCTTTTTGCCTTTCAGCCCGGAAAGATCCGTGATCGGCGAGGCCGCTTCGACCATCACAGCGCCGAGCGCCGTCGAATAGGGATAGAAGACGATAGGATTGCCGAGACTTCTTTGCCGCGCCACCCAGGGCCAGTCGCTAAGGATGATATCGGCGGTACCGCCCAAGAGGGCGATCTTCGCGGCTTCGGGCGAGGCAAGTTCGGTCGCTTCAAGGTCGAGACCGGCTTTCTTGTCGAGGCCCCGCGTTTTCATGATCGAGAGTTCCCAAGCGAAAGTTCCGGTCTTCTGCACTGCAAGACGGATCGTGTCGGCGGCTCGTGCTTCGCAGTTGAAAAGCAACGCCAGGATAAGGTAAAAAGCCGCCCAGCCGAGACGGCCATAGAGGAAGCGGCGGCCGCCGTGTGGCGGTGCGGCACGTCCGAATTGGCCGTAGGGCTGCGGCGGGCTTGTGGTCCAGTCCGGGTTGTCTTTTGTCATCTTGTCAGGATACATGTTTTATTGCGCGAGCTACAATGAGGATCATTCATTGGGCCATGGTCGCAGGCGATGGCGGAACCGTGATCGAATGCCCCTCGCAGTTACAGGGAAGGAAACGGGATATGAAGTTTAAATATGTCTGTCTTATCGCCGCAACCGCTTGGGCCGGCTCCGCTGCTGGAGTTTTGGCGGCGGATGTGGCCGCCGGCGAGAAGGTCTTTGCACAAAAATGCAAGGTCTGCCACCAGATCGGTGAAGGGGCCAAGAATTTCGTTGGACCTGAGCTAAACGGTCTAATTGGACGCAAGACGGGCTCCGTGGCGGACTATAACTATTCCGACGCCAACAAGGACTCCGGGATCACCTGGGACGAGGCGACACTCAACGAATATCTCCAAAATCCGAAGGCAAAAATTCCTGGCACGAAGATGATTTTTGCGGGCCTTCCCAAGGAGAACGACCGCAGCGATTTGATTGCCTATATCGCTGAGTTCAACGCTGACGGCTCAAAGAAATAATTTGGGCGGATTCTATGGTCCCTCGCGCCGGGTGAGTATTCCCCGCGAGGGATCATAGGCAATGATCGCGGTGGCGAGAAAGACAATTGTGGCGCCCAAGACCACCGCCAAGGACAGGAAATTCACCTGTTCGTAAAATGCGAAGCGGATCAGCTCGACCGCATGGGTGAACGGATTGAGTTCGCATAGAAAGGCGAGCCACGGACTGCCCTCCCGAACGCGCCACAGAGGGTAGAGCGCCGATGAGGCGAAAAACATCGGGAAGATGACGAAATTCATGACTCCCGCGAAATTCTCCAGCTGCTTGATCAGCGAAGACAAAAGCATGCCAAGCGCGCCCAGCATGAGGCCCGAAAGGATGAGCGCCGGAAGCACGGTGAGATAACCCCAAGGCGACGGCGGCTCGATCTCCCAGAAATAGGCGACAGCGAGAAAAGCATAGGCTTGCACAAGTGAAACCGCGGTTCCGGCCATGAGCTTGGAGGTCAAGAGAAACCAGCGCGGAAAAGGACTGACGAGCAAGCTGCGCATATTCCCCATTTCGCGATCATAGACCATCGAGAGTGAGGATTGCATGCCGCTGAAAAGCTCGATCATCGCGACGAGCCCCGGCGTAATATAAACCTCGTAGAGCACATAAGTGTCGTAGGGGGGAATGATCGACACCCCAAGGACCGAGCGAAATCCCGCCGCGAAGATGAAGAGCCAAACGAGCGGGCGCACAAGCGCCGAGACAAACCGCTCCCTCTGGTGCCAAAACCGCAATGTCTCGCGCCAGACGATGCCCGCGAAGCAGCGCAGATATTGGACGAGACTGAAGCCTTCGCGCCGCTGCCTCGCGGTTACGGCTGATCCCACCTGTCCCCCTCGCCGGCCACGCCGGTCAGCTTCTTGAAGGCGGCGCCAATGTCCGGTGCGCCCGTGCGGGCGGCAACCTCGGCGGCATGGCCCTGATCGATGACCCTCCCCTCATGCAGCAAGACGACATTATCGCCAGATGCGACTTCGTCGATCAAATGGGTTGCCCAAAGCACGCCAATCCCGGTTTCCCCCACAAGGTGCCGCACATGTTTGAGAATATCAGCGCGCGCCTTGACATCGAGGCCGACGGTCGGCTCATCGAGAAGCAGCAGGCGCGGACGATGGAGCAGTGCACGCGCAATCTCGACCCGCCGCATCTGGCCACCGGAAAGCGTGCGCACCTTATCGCCAGCACGGCCGGCCATTGCAACCTCATCCAAGACAGCCGCGGCGCGGAAGCTCGCCTCCCGCTTTGAAATTCCGTGCAGCGCCGCGTGATAGGAGAGGTTTTGCTCGACCGTCAGATCAAGATCGAGCGTCCGCGCTTGGAATACGACACCAAGCCTGCGCAGCGCTTCACTGGGAGTGCGGTTTACATCGAAACCGAAGATGCGGATCGTGCCCTTTTGTACCGCATAAAGGTGTGTGATCAGACTATAGAGGGTGCTTTTACCTGCTCCATTGAGGCCAAGGAGAACGCAGAAACTCGCAGGCCTCACGTGAAAGGAAACATCGCTCAGAGCCTTGCGCTTGCCATAGCTATGGCTCACGCCCTCGACTTCCAGAGCGTTCGCACCCAGTTGCTCGCCGCTCACGGCGACTGGCTCGGGCAAGCGACGGCTCATTGCGGCGAGATCGCCACGCCCCAGGGGAAAGAACCAACAGCGATCGATTTCACCACCTTGAGGCTCGCCACATCGATCACCGACACATCGTTCGAAACACCGTTTGTCGCGTAGAGATATTTGGCGTCGGGGGTGAACGCCAATTGCCAGACGCGCTGGCCGACCAGCAGATACTTCTCGACCTTTTTCGTCGCGGCATCAATGACCGCGACGCGATTGGCGGGACCCAAGGCGACGAACGCGCGCTTGCCGTCCGGCGTAAATCGCAGCCCAACCGGCTGGATCGCTTCCTTCGAGAGGCCGGGGATCTGGAATGTGATCTTCTGCTTGACCTTGGGATTCGCCGGGTCGATCACGCTGACCGTGCCGCCAACCTCGGAAGAAACCCATAATTCCGAACCGTCGGGTGTATATTGAGCGGCTCGTGGCCTCGCATCGACGAGGACATTGGCGAAAATCTTGCGCGTTTGGGTGTCGATCAGATGCGCCATGTTCGTCGTTTCCGACGTATTGACCAACACTTTGCCATCAGGGCTAAGACCCATGCCCTCGGGTTCGACGCCGACCGGAATCTCGGCGACGGCCTTGCGGCTCGCGACGTCGATCGCGGTCACCATATTGTCATTTTCGTTCGAGAGATAAAGAAGCTTGCCATCAGGGCTCAAGATCAGGAGCTCGGGATCTGGTCCTGACGGCAGCGTCCCGACGACCGCAAGCTTTTTTGTGTCGAGAATCTGGATCAGATCATCATCACCGGCACAGATGTAAAGCTCGCTGCCGTCCTTATTCAAGGCGATCCCGCGCGGACGGTGACCGACCGGCACGGTCTTCACGACTTCGAGCTTGTCCGTGTCGATGATGGAGATCGAATTGCCTTTCTCGTTGGAAATATAGGCGGTGAATGCTTTGGCTGGCGCTGGTTCGAAGAGGGCGAGCGCAGAGAGCGCAAAGACATAGAAAGCAAGCGCACCTATCCTTGTTTTGCCTGGAGCGTTCATTTCAACTTGCACTTTGTTTCGGGTTCGTCAAAGCCGAGCGTATCGAGTTCGGAGGTTTGATGCAGAAAGCCTTCCTGCGGCGAGACCGAGACAATCATGCGTCCGTCGCCAAGCAAAATAGGCTGGCGCAATTGCTGATTCCAGGGCCGCAAGGTTTGCTTCTGTCCCTTGAAGGCGGCAATGGCGAAGTCCGGCCCGGTGAGATAATCGCGAATGGCCTTGGGATTATTCGATCCTGTGCGCGTCGCCGCCTCGCCGATCATCCGCACGGCCACCCAGGCGTTGTTATCACGCGCATTCATGCGCCGTGCGGCGAGCTTCATAAATCGGTTCTGCAACTGGATTGCACCCCATTGCTCATGGGTTCCGTCCCAGCTTGTCGGCTCAAGCCCGGCCGATCCAGCGACCGGGCGTGGGTCCCAGGTGCGGAAAGGAAGGTAATTCGCGAAAACCTCACTTTCGTCCGCGGCGATAAGGACATCATAGGCAGGCGCATTCTGTGTCGCCACGGGAATAAGTCTTTGCGTTTGCACGCTGCCGGAATCCGAGCGGCGGCCGCCGCCGGTATCCTCATAGACACGCTCCTCGACAATCTTGGCGCCGAATTTTTTTGCGGCATGGCGCAACGCCCCGGCGTATAGCTCGTCTTGCGGGTGAGATCCCTTGATCAACAGCCAGCGTGTCCATTGCTTCCACACAAGATATTGCGCAAGCCCGTCGGCGAGCATGGAATAGCTGGGCGCGACGTGAAAGACATCGGCGCGGCAATTTTCCTCCCGCAAGGAGTCATCAGGAGCGCTGGTGTTGAAAAGAAGAACGCCTTTGTCCTTCGCGGCATCGGCAAGGGCGAGCAACGAGTCCGCCGGAACATCAGCGAGAACAAAGAAAATTCCCTGCGCGACGAGTTTGTTGAGAGCGGCAACCGGATCGTCGCCCGGCTTAAGCGGCACATCCTCGATCGTAAAGCTCTGACCGAGAAAGCTGCCTGTCGTGTTGTTGTCCTCGATCGCAAGCTTGGCACCCGCGATTCCATCATCGGCGGCCGGAACATCGAGGATCGAGACGGTCTCTTGCGTATGCGGCGCGCTAATGAATCCGGCCTTAATCTCGATGCCGGGGGACGCGCCCGCCCGAAGGGGGCATGCCACAAGCGCCACACCGAGAAGGGCGGCAAGAAGGCTATGCTTTAAAATAATGCGCAAATGATGGTCCAACGCCATTTGTCTCATAGGGGCCGCGTTTGCAGGACCTATTCGTTGCCCTGCCCCAGTGGAAGCTCAGGCAGTCCCGCCAAAGCATTGAGGAGATCAAACATAGCCTGCTCGTCTGGAGTTTTGGCAATGAGCACGCCATGAATTCCGGCGTCAAGAAGCGGCACCGCCGCGTCATGCGAGATGCACAGATGATTGACACGGGACGTGTCGAAACCGGTGTTGCGGGCAAGCTTGAGGAAGATTTCTGTACTGCGCCGGGAGTAATGCAAAACCACTCCGATTTCGCCCCGTTCCGCGAGGGCGAGGACCGTATCACTCAGCGATTCGGCAGGCTGCGCCGCATAGACTTCGATCGGGTCAATAGCATGTCCTGCCGCCGCAACGCTCTCTTCGAGATCTCTTTTGCGATCGCGTCCGGCGAGATAGACGAGACGGCTGGGACTGGCAAAGCGCGCGGCGATCTCCGACGCAAGAGACTTGGCGTCTGATGCGATCAGCGGCGGACCCTCAAATCCCCGCTCGCGGGCGGCATCCCGCGTCCGCTCGCCAACCAAGAACAAGGGCATGAGGCGGCGTGCTTCGGGCAAAGGCCAGTCCGGCGCCGCGGACAGCAACTCGAACGCACGCGCGCTCGTCGCGATGATGCCATCCGCGACACCCGTGGGCCATATGGCCCCCGTCGGCTCCATCTCAAGAACTGGCGAAACCACCGCTTCATGTCCTTCGCGCAGAAGGGCCGCGGATGTCCGCTTCGATTCTTCAAGAGCACGCGTAAGCAGAACCAGCATATTTCCCGCTATCCGTCACAAACCTTGCCATTGCTATATCGCGGCCGACTCTTGCTCACCGAGATATTGCAAAAGCTATCCATTGTACAAGGTGATGACGGAAAGATGGTTTGTGATGGCTCTTGCAATGAGTGAATTATGACATTCGTCTATGAATTGCTGACAACAAATAGCAAAGACCCGGCACCAGAGCCGCGGCGAAAGTCCAAGACTCAGCCATTAAGGCTCGTGTTTCTTCGCCCGGAGCACATCGCTAAAATATTTGATGTTATCCCCGAGCTTCGCGGTTGGCAGACATGTCTTATGGCCCAGCCACCTTCAAACAAATCAACGTCCGCGCAAAACGTGTTTGCCCTAGCTTTCGCTTGCAAACGATATTGAAGCTTTCAATCAGCTGGACTTGAAATTCATCCGCGGACCGCTCGCCTGAAGTTCGGCGAGCGCCGTTTCCCCGGCGATGGCCTTCGAGCCGATCGTCACGAGGGGCCTTGCCTGGCCGGGCAAGTAAACATCGACACGCGATCCGAAGCGGATCAGGCCAAACCGGTCGCCAGCGCCGACAGCCTCACCCTGACGGGTGAAACACACAATCCGCCGCGCGATAAACCCAGCAATCTGGACGACCCCGAAGCGGCCGCCCGCCGTCTCGATGACGAGGCCGTTGCGCTCGTTGTTTTCGCTCGCCTTGTCGAGGTCCGCATTGAGAAAGAGGCCCGGCTTATAGGCGATCTTGGTCACCCGTCCAGCGATGGGAACGCGGTTCACATGGCAGTCGAAGACAGACATGAAGACGGAAATGCGTTGCATCGGCTCCGCCCCAAGACCAAGCTCCGGCGGCGGCGCGAAATAGCCGATCGAGGAGACGATTCCGTCGGCTGGCGAGACCACGAGCGTTTCGTCGAGCGGCGTGAAGCGAACCGGGTCGCGAAAGAAATAGGCGCACCAGGCGGTCGCGATCGCGCCAAGCCAGCCAAGAAACCCAACGAAGGAGCCAAGGACAAGCGTCGCAATAGCAAAGCCCGCGACAAAAATGTAGCCCTCCGGATGGAGCGGCGCTAGCTGCCTGCGGATCGAGTCGATCATCGACATGGGGCAATCCTATCTTCTACTGATTTGGGCAGGCATCCCGCGGCCACACAATGCTGGCGCTGATGCTGATTGGATTTGGCCGGACTCCGGACCGGCGCCATTAAATGCTAGCGGGGATGTCCGCGTCCTTCTTCATTGCGTCTTCCTCGTCGAGCTCGCCAGCCGGCTCCGGCGCTCCTTCCGTTTCGATCTTGATGCTGAGCCGGCCGCCTTCCTCGCTTGCGGCACGGCGCAGCGTTTCCTCAGCTTGCCGCACCTCGTTCTGACGCTTCCATAGCGCTGCGTATAACCCATTTTGTGAAAGAAGAGAGGCATGCGAACCGCGCTCCGCGATCTCGCCCTTATCGAGCACGATGATTTCATCAGCATGAACAATTGTCGAAAGCCGATGCGCGATCACGAGCGTCGTGCGGCCCTTGGCAACGAGATCGAGTGCGTCCTGAATTTCGCCTTCGGTAAAGGAGTCGAGCGCCGAAGTCGCTTCGTCGAGAACGAGAATGGGAGGCGCCTTCAGAATCGTTCTGGCGATGGCAACGCGCTGTTTTTCGCCGCCCGAGAGCTTTAGCCCTCGTTCGCCAACCTGGGCCTCGTAACCTCCTGGAATTTGTTCAATGAAATGATCGATCCGGGCGAGCCGCGCGGCCTGCCGCACCTCGGCGTCGCTCGCATCGAAGCGGCCATAGCGGATGTTATAGGCGATCGTATCATTGAAAAGGACCGTGTCTTGCGGAACCATGCCGATCGCCGAGCGCAAGGATAGCTGTGTCACCGTCGAGATGTCCTGGCCGTCGATAGTGATCCGCCCGCAGGCCGGCTCGTAGAAGCGGAAAATCAGGCGCGAGAGCGTCGATTTCCCGGCACCCGAAGGGCCGACCACCGCAACGGTCTTTCCAGCCGGGACTTCGAAACTGACATTCTTCAAAATCGCTCGCCGCGGATCGTAATGAAACGACACATTCTGGAATGAGAGCTTGCCCTCCGTCACGACCAGAGCTTTCGCCCCCGCCCGATCCTCGATCTCGGGGGACTGGCCGAGAATCGCGAACATCATCTCGATGTCGATGGTCGCCTGCCGGATATCACGATAGACGACCCCCATATAGTTCAACGGCTGATAGAGCTGGATCATCATCGCATTGATGAGGACGAAATCGCCGACCGTATTGGCGCCGCTCTTAATTCCGGCGATACTCATCGCCATCGCTGCCGTTAGTCCCATCGTAAAAATGACGGCCTGTCCCGCGTTGAGCCAAGCCAGCGACGTATAGGTCTTGACACTCATGCGCTCATAGCGAGCGATGGACTTGTCGTAGCGCGCGATCTCCCGCCCCTCGGCATTGAAATATTTCACCGTCTCGAAATTCAAAAGGCTGTCGATCGCCTTCGTATTGGCATCGGTGTCGCTCTCGTTCATCGCCCGACGAATTGCGATCCGCCAATTGGTCGCCGCGGTGGTGAAGCTCATATAGGCGGCGATCATCAGGCTCACGACGGCGGCATAGCGCCAATCGAATTGGAAGAAAAACACCGCTAGGATCAAGATGAATTCGATCGCGGTCGGAACTGCCGTCAGCATGACGGTACGAACAATCGTCTCGATCGAATTGCGGCCGCGTTCAAGGATCCGCGTCAGGCCCCCAGTCTTGCGTTCAAGGTGAAAGCGCAAGGATAGCGAATGCAGATGGGCAAACACGTCGCGAGCAAGGCGCCGGACAGCGTGCATCGCGACATCGGCGAAGACAGCGTCGCGGAGCTGGGTCAAAAGGGCCATTGCGATGCGCAGGCCCCCGTAAAGCAATGTCAACACCAGGGGACCAGTGATGGCGCTCGACAAGGAAGGCCGCGCGGGGCCGCTCAAGGCGTCCGTCGCCCATTTGAACGAATAGGGGACCGCAATTGTAACAACCTTTGCAGCAAGGAGCAAAGCCACCGACGCATAGATCCGCAGCATCAAGTCGCGGCGCCCGGATGGCCAAATGTAAGGCCAGAGCTTATGAAGTGTCGAGCCGGGTGCCGGTTTTGCTTGGATTTTGGCCTGCGATGCGAAGGCTTCGGAAGAAAGAGAGCGCGACATATGGCTCTCTAAGCATCATTTCGGGAAACAGGCCATTGTTTTTCCGGCTCGCCATCAACGGATCTCGACAATTCTACTTGAGAGCCAACAGCGAATTTGCCGGGGCCTTTCGCCTCGTATTTTCATGAGTCGCCGGCCTCGCCAAACCTGCTGATGGTGCGGCTGCGGATGCGCCCCACTTGACCCCGAAAGGGCGGCGAGCGACAAGCAGGCTATGTCATCAAAAGAGATTGTAGTCGAGGCTGGTTCCAGCCTCGTCCGTAACGTTTGTGTCTATTGCGGCTCCGCCCAAGGCGCAGATCCCATTTATCTAGAGGCCGCGCGAAAGCTCGGCCATGTCATGGCAATGAGCGGCGTTGGCCTCGTCTATGGCGGGGGCGCAACCGGTCTCATGGGTGCCATCGCCAGGTCCGTTCTCACAAGTGGCGGACATGTGACAGGCATTATTCCGGATTTTCTGGTGAGCCGGGAACATATTCCACCCGGAATTCAGGAATGCCTCATCGTCGATGATATGCATGAGCGCAAGCGCTTGATGTTCGAGCGGGCCGATGCCTTTGTCGCGCTCCCGGGCGGGATCGGGACCTTGGAGGAGCTTGCCGAGCAGCTGACCTGGGTGCAACTTGAGCGTCACATGAAGCCCGTCGTGATCGCCGACATTGGGGGATTCTGGCAGCCCCTTCTGGATCTTTTCGCCCACATGCGGGCGCGGCGCTTTATCCAATCTTCTTTTGAAGTCCGCTATCTTGTTGCCGAAAAGATCGAGGATATTCTTCCCATGATTGAAACCGCGACGGCCAAGGCCGCGCTTTTCGGTCCACGGAAGGATACCCTCGACCCGCGCCTATAACGGCCCCCTTCCGGGCTTTGACGCGGCGCAAGTGAGAAAAAGTCTTGGCCGTGTTAATAAGAACGCGGCGCTGCATATTTGATTATGGTGAATTGTGACGTCTGGCCCACAACCACCCGATGTCATCCTCAAAGCGAACCCCTCGGAGCGTATCATCGCCCCGGGGGAAGGGCCGTCTTCGTCGCGGTTTAATCTTATTCTCGCGGCGTGTTTGCTTATTCACGCATTGATCTTGGCCTTCTTCTTTTTGGGGGATCTCTCGGGTGGCGCCGAGCCCCCCCGCGCCGAGGAGGTCCCGGTAGAGATCGTTGCCGAGATGCCCCCCGAGCCTGAGCAGAAGCAAAAACTGCCCGCGACCCAGCAGCCACGGCCCGACCTCGTGACCCCGCCGGTGGTCAAGGAAAAGCCACCGCCAGAAAAAGTGCAGCTCGACGATGTGGAAATGGCGCACGACGCACCGGTCGCGGGCAACGCCGCCAAGACCACCAAGGGCGAACCCGATAAGGAAACCAAGGCGCCGCGGGTCGCGCCCCCGCCCAAGCTCGCATCCCCGCAGCCTGCTCAAGATAAGCCGGAGCAGGAAAAAGCCGCGGCACCGTCACAGGACAAGCCCGCCCCAGCCGCGGCGCCCTCGGAGCCGCAGAAACTTGCCGACGACGATCCTGATGCCGAGGCGCTGGACAAGGCCCAGCCGCAGCCGCCGGCCAAGCCGCAGAAACAAAAGCAGCAGCCGAGCAAGAGCCCTCCAACCCAGGGGCAGAAGACAACTGTTGCCCAGCAGCTTGCCGCCTTGGCTCAGGCGCCGTCCTATTCCGTCGGGGCCTACGCCAAAGCCGCTCCGATCAGCGGCGGAACCGAAAAGGCAAGCTATGAATCCTTGCTGATGGGCCTGATCAGCCGCCAACTGCATCTGCCGCCCGGGGTCAGGGCTCAGCACCTCATTCACGTCGGGCAAATCGGCCTCTTCGTCGATGAGCTCGGCAACCTCACCCATCAGGCGCTCTATCGCGCGAGCGGCGATCCCGCTCTCGATGGTGCGTGGCTGGCGGCAGTCCGGCACGCAGCGCCGTTTCCCGCCCCTCCAAGAGGCCTGCCGCATGGTTTCATTTTGCAATATTCAAATCAGGAGTAGACCCGCTTGATCAGCGCGCGCCGGACTTCAAGAGCTTGTAGGTGATGGCGTCGGTCAGTGCCTGAAACGAGGCGTCAATAATGTTGACAGAGACGCCAACCGTCGACCAACTCTCGGCAGAGGAGTCGCGGAACTCGATCAAGACCCGCGTGACGGCATCCGTCCCGCCCTGGAAAATGCGAACACGGAAGTCGACGAGTTCAAGATCTTCGATAAAACGCTGATACTTTCCAAGATCTTTGCGCAAGGCGAGATCGAGCGCATTGACCGGCCCCTCACCTTCGGCCGCCGAGATCAATGTCTCGCCATCGATGTTGACCTTGACGATCGCCTCCGACACCGAGACAAGATCACCTTGCGCATTGTGGCGGCGCTCGACATCGACGCGGAAGCGCTCGACTTCGAAATAATCCGGGACCTCCCCAAGAATGCGGCGGGCGAGAAGCTCGAAGGACGCATCCGCGCCTTCATAGGCATAGCCAAGCGATTCCTTCTCCTTGACCTCGTCGAGGAGGCGCAGAACGCGGGGATCGCCCTTATCGAGACAAACACCGATGCGCTCAAGTTCGGCGAGGACGTTCGACTTTCCGGCCTGGTCCGAGATGAGCAGCCTGCGCTTGTTGCCGACCGACTCTGGCGCAACATGTTCATAAGTCTTTGGCGATTTAACAACCGCTGAGGCGTGAATGCCGGCCTTGGTCGCGAAGGCCGAGGCCCCGACATAGGGTGCATGCCGGTTCGGCGCGCGGTTGAGCAATTCATCAAGCGTGTGGCTGACCTTGGTCAAGCTGGCGAGCTTTTCGGGCGTGACGCGGATTTCGAAATGGTCGGCGAAGTCAGGTTTCAACAGAAGCGTCGGAATCAGTGTCACAAGATTGGCGTTGCCGCAACGCTCGCCGAGCCCGTTCAGCGTGCCTTGAATATGCCGCGCCCCCGCCAGCACGGCGGCGAGTGAATTGGCGACCGCATTGCCGGTGTCGTCATGCGCATGAATGCCAAGATGAGAGCCCGGCACATGCGCCGAAACAGCTTCGACAATGCGGGTGATCTCATGCGGAAGCGTTCCGCCATTGGTGTCGCAAAGGACAATCCAGCGGGCGCCCGCCGCATGGGCGGTTTCCGCAACCTGCAAAGCATAGTCGCGATTGCCTTTGAAGCCGTCGAAGAAATGCTCGCAATCGAGGATTGCCTCGCGGCCGGCGGCAAGGGCTGCGGTGATCGACTGGCTGATGTTCTCGAGATTTTCCTCGAGCGTACAGCCGAGCGCGACATGGACATGATAATCCCACGCCTTGCCGACGAAAGTGATGACATCGGCGTCCGCCGCAAGGAGGCCTGCAAGACCTGGATCGTTGGCGGCGGAACGGCCTGCCCTTTTGGTCATGCCGAAGGCGGTGAAGCGGGCATTTTGGAGCTTCGGCCTTTGCGCGAAGAATTCCGTGTCGAGCGGATTGGCGCCCGGATAGCCGCCTTCGATATAGTCGAGGCCGAGATCATCGAGCAGCGCGGCGATATGGCGCTTGTCGGTGAGCGAAAAATCGACATCCGCCATCTGCGCGCCATCGCGCAAGGTCGTGTCAAAGAGGCTGAGCCTTTCGCGCGTCACGGGCTTTTAATCCTGCGCCGGTTTGAAGGATAGAGCTTTTCTCATTCGCGTGTTGCCGAGCCAAAGGCCGTCGATCTCGATGGTATTGCGAAGCATCGCCTGGTAGCCATGTGCCTCGAAGAAGGGTTTCGCGGTGTCACTTGCGTCAGTCTCGAGCGTCGTGATGCCGCGCGCGGCAGCAAGCTTTTCGATCGCATCAACAAGCGCACTTCCGACTCCTGTGCGGGCGACGGCGGGATGGACATAGAGCTGGTCGATCAGATTGTCCTTTTTCAAAACAATGAAACCGATGGGGGCGCCGCCGATCAAGGCAACAAGGGTCAAGTTTTTTTCGAGAGTCTCCGCAAGCGCATCGTCGTCATCAACGGCTGAAGCCCAGGCCTGGCGCTGCGCCTCGTCATAATCGTCCACCGTCAATTCCTCGATCGCGGCAAAGCGAATTTCGGCAAGGAGCGGGAGATCAGCGGGAAGATAAGGCCGCAGCGTCGGCTTTGGAAAGGCGCTGGCGTTCACAAGTTCTTCTCCCACGTAGTGGTGCCGTCCTTGTTGTCTTTCAGAGTGATGCCAATTGCGTAGAGATGATTGCGGATACGGTCGGCTTCAACCCAGTTCTTTGCAGCCCGGGCTTTATTACGAAGAGCGATAAAGTCCTCTATATTTCTCTTCGTAACATCATCGATTTTCGGGGCCCATAGCCCCCCAAATCCGAGTAGGTTCAAACAACTGCGCATTTGAGCCGACGAGTGTCGGATTTGTTCGTTCGACGCTATAATCCGTGGTTCCTCAGCATTCTCGGGCGGAAAACCCGAAATATGACCAATGCGATAGAGAGAATGGATCTCCCCTAACGCTTTTGGAGTATTAAGGTCGTCTTTAAGTGCTTCGATAAACGCTTCAGGAGGATCATCGAATTCAAATGAAAGAGCTCCAGCATAGGCACGCCAACGCCCTAACGTCTGCAACGCCTCCTCCAGCGCCTTCACCGTAAAATCAATCGGCTGCCGGTAATGCGTCTTCAAAATCGCGAGCCGCAGGACCTCGCCCGGCCAGGAGCGGCCGCCGAATTTATCGGTGTGCAACAGCTCGTGGATCGTCACGAAGTTCCCCAGGCTCTTCGACATCTTCTCGCCTTCGACCTGGAGATGGCCATTGTGCATCCAGATATTCGCCATCACGTCATGCCCGAAGGCCGAGCAGCTCTGCGCGATTTCGTTCTCGTGATGCGGAAACACAAGATCGATGCCGCCGCCATGAATGTCGAACACCTCGCCGAGATATTCCGAGCTCATCGCCGAGCATTCGATATGCCAGCCGGGCCGCCCGCGGCCCCAAGGACTCGGCCAGCCGGGCTCGCTATCGCTCGAAGGCTTCCATAAAACGAAATCCATCGGGCCGCGCTTATAGGGCGCGACCTCGACCCGCGCGCCGGCGATCATGTCGTCGAGCGAGCGCCGCGAGAGCTTGCCGTAAGCGGGCATGGAGCGGACATCGAACAGCACATGGCCTTCCGCCACATAGGCATGGCCCTTGGCGATCAGCTTTTCGATGATCGCGATCATCGTTGGGATGTGCTCCGTCGCCCGCGGCTCCTCGTTCGGCGGCAGGCAGCCAAGGGCCTTGGCGTCCTCGTGAAAGACCTTCGACATCTCGTCGGTCAGCACGCGGATGTCGATTCCGCGCTCGGCCGCGCGGGTGTTGATCTTGTCATCGACATCGGTGATATTTCGGACATAGGTGACATGCTCGGCGCCATAGACATGGCGCAGCAAACGGAAGAGCACGTCAAAGACGATCAGCATGCGCCCGTTACCGATGTGCAAATGGTCGTAAACGGTCGGGCCGCAGGCATAGAGGCGCACATTCGCGGGATCGATCGGCGCGAAATCCTCTTTCCGGCGGGTGAGCGTATTATAGAGCCGCAGCGGCATGGGGTCCCCTAGTGCCTGCTCTGGCCTGGGGCATCAAGAACGAA
>Ga0335081_10003187_pt1 | contig 25782 bp, 18 predicted proteins | sample Lox_Sample_35_FD_206713 | JGI IMG/M metagenome (GOLD analysis project Ga0335081, IMG submission 206713) | Soil microbial communities from Loxahatchee National Wildlife Refuge, Florida, United States - Lox_Sample_3.5 | ecosystem: Environmental > Terrestrial > Soil > Wetlands | place: USA...
GTTGCGGCGGGCTGAGCCGCAAGGCGAATGAAACCGACGGCCAAAACCAGCACGCAGGCCAGCATGGACATGTGGAAGCCGTATTCGATGTAGAGAAGACGGCTCATGTCGAGAGCGATGTGCATGTGCAGGTTGTCGTGCATCCACCAATTCCCCATGAACCAGCACAGCGTGATGAAAAGCGATTTGTTAAGCCATGGGGCGCCAAGAGGCAAGCGGCGGATCGCCGGCCATCCGAATACGGCGAAGGCCACGGCGAAACCGAAGGCGAGAGCTTCGATGGCAGCGAGTACGATGTAGAAAGGCAACAGGTTCGAAGGTGGCTCGGGGACACTGGAAGCGATAGGCCAGAGTTTCGGGCCGGTCAGGAACGCAGCGGAACCGATTACGAGGCTCAACAGAAACATGCGCCACGACCTATTCACGTTGTCATCTCCGCTGGTGATTGGACGTGCAACGTCGTTCGACGTTAGGCGAAGCGATTATACGCCATGATGGCGAACGGACGTACGTCGGCAAGTCGTACGGGTTGCATGCCGCATTGGCTCGTCCGAGCGCCACGTAATCGCGCGAGCCGCAGCGCAGCCCAACTCACAACGACCACGCACCGTTGTTGTACCAGCGCAGGACTCGGAGAGCGCGCAATGTGTTCCAGCGGCTTGCCCCGCCGACATGGGTCTCCATCTCCAATGGAATACGTTCGGGATGAAGAAAGTTGAGAGGCCAGCGCCCGTTCTGGTGCCGGCGCTCGATCACGATCTCGATCGCCGCACGGACGCGAGCGTCGGGTTTAATTCCAGCACTCCGCAGATAATCGAGTCCGCGCAGGACATCGTAATGCCAAAAAGTCGGGAACGAGAAACGGAGCCAGCGTTTTTCGATGATTTTGCCGGTTCGAAGCGAGCGGAACATGCGGCGCTCCAGCAAGTATTTTTCGGCCCTCTTGCGCGCTCGCGTGAGGGCCGCCGACTTGCGTCCTGCTCGTTCGTATTCGAGCAGTCCTTCAAGCACGCAAATGGTTGTATGGAACGAAGAGCGCCGGCTTGGGGGGGCTTTGCAGTTCCAGCCGCCATCTTCAAGCTGCTCGCCCAGGAGCCGATTGGCAAGTGCGTCATTCGGTTCTTTGAAATACGCGCCGATCGCGAGGATCCTGCCGTTGATGCAGGGCTCGGTTTCACCGTCAAGAAAGGGCTGGTTCTTGAACGATTTAAACACCAGTTGTTTGTCCACACGGCCGATCATCCTGCGAGCCTCCGCGCTAGCCGGGTCGAGGCCGAGGTCCTTCAAGACGACCAGAGTGTACACGGTGATCAGCAATCGGGCGTTTTCTTCGTTCAACTTCGCATTCACTTTGCGCAAGATGTCCACATCCTTCTCACTGCCCCAGGTGCCTGCGGGGGACTGGAGCGGGAGAAGCCGAGACCCCCAGCCTTCGGTTGCCACGCGAGACCGTTCGGCTGCGATCGCGTCAGGACTTTCACCGGTCAGGTCCCTCATGACCTGCCAACGGATCGCGGGGTCGGAATCGAGGAGCCATTTGAGGTGGGCAGGACGGGGTGCGCAATCCTGGGGGCGCATTGCTCCTTTATAGCAAGTGATGCGCGCTGCAGAAGGCGCTCATCACTCCACCGCCGCCCAATGCGATCCCGGCGTCCACGTTGAAATACGTACCGTCCGCGACATCGTAGTAGGCAACCAGCGCCTCACCGGTGATGTCGACGGTGGCGTAGACATCGGGGGGGCCGGAGACTTCGAAATCATAGGTGAGGGTGGCGGATCCGCCGCCGCTCTCCCCCGGCCCAATGACCGCGTCGGCGAACAGCGAGGCATCCGGACTTAACGAAACGGTTCCGTTGCCCGTAGTGCTGTGAGTGGGACCCGGGAGGTCGTCCACCGTGTAAACGATTGCTGCTGTTGCCACTCCCGACGTAAACAGTGTCACCGCGATGGCCAGTGCAAGAGAAAATGCTCTCATGAAGACCTCCAATCTCTCTTGCGGAATCTGGCGGTGGATTTAGCGGGGAAAAGTGTTACCCCCGATCAAACTGCTGAAAATGCATAAGGAAAATGGAGAACCCCGGGCGCGGCAGGTTACTCGCGATTCGCCCGAATCAAGATTGAGCCGAATCAGACACGGCGGCCCACGCTCATGAACGTTTGAAGAATCTCAAGTAGAACGCCAGGAACACCAGAACGATTCCGATGTTCACCATCAGCCGCTGCCAGAACCGGTTTCTGAAGAACAAAACGTCCACGCCGACGACGACGGCTACCAGCGCGACGAAGTAAAGCACCGCGGCTGCCTGTCTACCCATGCTTCCTTTCTACTACGTGCGGGTTTCTATTCGCTGCGCAGCACTTCCATGATCTCCAGGCGAGCAACCGGACGGCTGGCGATCCAGATGCCGAGAGCGGCGACGGCGGAGATGAACGCAACACACGCAGCGTACGCACCGGCACTCGGGGACTGCGCGCCATCGATCAGATTTTCGAGCACGCGTCCGCTGAGCATGGCCGCCAGAATTCCGGGCACGGCGCCCGCGGCGACCGTTGCCAATCCCTGGCAGAGCAGAACGGCGCGCAAGCGCGAAGGAGTGGTTCCCAGCGCCATCCGCACTGCCATTTCATGCGCCCGCTGCGCGACAGCGTAAGCGACCACACCATAAATCCCGATCACGGCGAGCAGCAGCGCGAACGCGCCGAAACAGGCGACGGCCGTGCGGTAGAATCGCGGCCGCGCGAGCGCGTCGGTCACGCGCTGTTCCATTGTCTTTACGCCGAAAACCGGGACTTGCGAATCGACCGACTGGATGGCGTCGCGAATCGCCGCCAAGCGCTCGCCCGGTGGGCCGTCGACGCGAGCCACGAAGGCGGAATAAAAGCTACCCGGCGAATCCGACGGGATGAAAATCTGGTTTTCGCCCGGCGCGCCATCGGCCGAATACGACATACCCCGGACCACGCCGATAATTTTTCGCGGATGATTGCCGTTATCCCAGATTTCCCAGATTTCGTGGCCGATCGCGGTTGCGGGCGGGCCGAACTGGGCGGCGAAGCGCTCGTCCACCACCGCGACCCGCGCACTCGATCGAATCTCGGCGTCCGTGAATTCGCGACCGTAAAGAACATCGCCGCCCATGGTCCGAAAATAATCCGACAGGACCGGGACAATCATGGAATAGCGATCGGCCACGCGTCCGTCCAGCGAAAAGCGCGAGCCGATGGCGCCATAGGAAGCGATCGGCAGGAATTCGGTGGCACTGGCGCTGCGAACTCCCGGAATGCGCCGCACGCGCGCGAGCGCCTCCTCGAAATACGCCACGCGTCCGGATTTTTGATACGTGGTTCCGTCGAGCGAAACGTTGATCGTGACCAAGCTGGTCCAGTCGTAGCCGCGATCGATGTGCATCAGATGGAGAAACGCGCGGCCGACGGAGAGCGAGGCCGCCAGCAGCAGAATGGTGAGCATCACCTGCGCGGCGACGAGGGCGTCGCGGATCAGGCGCGAGCCGCGCGCGCTCACCTCGCGCGCGCCGAGCGTGGGAGCTCGGCCCGCGTAGAGCGAAGGCAACGCACCGAACAGGAGTCCGGCGAGAATCGAGGCGGCGAGCGTGAAGCTGAGAACACGCGTATCCAGGATCGAGTAGGCCTGCGAGGCGAGCGCTGCCGGCTGAAGTTTTTCGGCCAGCGCGACGGTCCACAACGCGACGCCAATCCCGGCGAGCGATGCGACTAACGACAGCAGCACGGATTCCGTGAGCAGTTGGCGCAGCAGGCGCGCTCTCGCGGCGCCGAGCGCGGAGCGGATGGAAAGCTCCTTGAGCCGGTCCGCGGTGCGAGCCATCGAAAGGTTGGCGACGTTGACGCAAGCGATCAGGAGAATCAGCGCGACCGAGGCCATCAGCGCCAGCGATCCGCCCCTCGCCGGGCCGGCAAGCTCATCACGCAGGCTCACCATCGTCGGAGGGTTCGCGGATTGATCGGAGCGGGCGCGGCCGGGCCAGACACGGTCAGCCTCGATGGCGAAGGCGCGGCGGACCTGCGCAAGTGTCTCGCCTGGCTTGAGACGTCCGATGGCGTCCCAGCCGTTGTTGCCGCGCACAAACGTCGCGGGCTTCCATAGGACCGATTTTCCCGGATAATCGAAGCCCGGTGGCGCGACGCCGATAATGGTCAGGGGATTTCCGTCGACACGGATCACCGCGCCGAGCGCCCTGGGGTCGCCTGCGTAGAGTTGTTGCCAGAGTCCATAGCCGATCACGGCCACGGTGTTGCGTCCCGTCACGTCTTCTCCCTCCGCAAAGGTACGGCCGAGGATCGCCTGGACGCCGAGCAGCCCGAAAAAATTCCAGGACGCCTGCGCAACATGCGCCCTGCGCCATTCACCAGCGCCGCCAAGGTTCACATCGGTCTGTTCGGTGAGCGCGGCGTCGGCGAGGTATTGGCTGTGCGCGCGCCAGTCATGAAATTGCGCGGCGCTGTCATGCGGAGGGAAGAACTGGCGCATGGCGACCAGGCTCTGCGGATCACGAAATGGCAGCGAGCGCAGAAGCAAAGCGTTGACCACGCTGAATACGCCCGTGTTCGCTCCAATCCCGATGGCGAGGGCGAAAACGGCGAACGCGGTGTGCCAGGGACGGCGCAGCCACAGGCGTAGCGTGTGGCGGCAATCGACGCAGAAATCGAGAAGGATGTTCGGCACGGAAACAACGCTATCACACAGGCGGGTGCGATAATCCAGGGATGTTCCAAGCGGCGGTGGTGCAAGCGGCTCCGGTGATGTTCGATCGGGAGGCGACCATTGAGAAGGTGCGGATGCTCGCCTCGCGCGCGGCGGCGGACGGCAACCGGCTGGTGGTTTTTCCGGAGGCGTTCGTTTCCGGATATCCCAAGGGGCTCGATTTCGGCGCGCGCGTGGGCGGGAGAACGGCGGAGGGGCGCGTCATGTTCCGGCGATATTTCGAGACTGCCGTCGATGTGCCCGGACCGGCCACGGGCGAGCTCGGCTCGATCGCGCGCGACAACTCCATCTTCCTGGTAATCGGCGTGATTGAGCGCGAGGGCGGGACGCTGTACTGCACGGCGCTGTTTTTCGATCCTGCGGGGAATCTGCTGGGAAAGCATCGCAAGCTGATGCCGACGGCGATGGAGCGGGTGGTGTGGGGGATGGGCGACGGGTCGACCATGCCGGTGATCGAGACCGAGATCGGGCGGATCGGCGCGGTGATCTGCTGGGAAAACTACATGCCGCTTTTGAGAACCGCGATGTATGCCAAGGGCATCGAATTGTACTGCGCTCCGACGGTGGACGATCGTGAAACGTGGGCGCGCTCGATGCAGCATATCGCGTTTGAAGGTCGCTGTTTCGTACTCTCGGCGGTGCAATTTTTGAGGCGCGGGGATTGCCCTGCGGATTACCCCGCGATTCAGGGAGACCGGCCGGAAACCGTGCTGATCCGCGGCGGAAGCGTGATCGTGAATCCGCAAGGCGCGCCGCTCGCCGGGCCGTTGTACGACGGCGAAGCGATCCTGAGCGCGGAAATTCGCCGCGAAGAGATCGTGGAAGGGAAATATGACCTGGATGTAGTGGGACACTATGCCCGGCCGGACGTCTTTCAGTTGCACGTGAACGAGCGGCCCGCACGTACCGCGGAACTCAAAGAATTACGGTAACGGCTAAGGTATTTTTGTAACGGCCGCAGCGTTTTTCTCTGCTATTCTCAAGGAAACAGTCGTGCAGGAGAATGAGTGTGTCTGGCTTCCGCGTCCTGGTAGTGGAGTCCAATCCGGCCGATGCATACCTGATCGTCGAAGCGTTGAAGCAGGCCGGAATGCCGAACGGCGTGACGACGCTTGAAGACAGCCAGAGCGCGCTCGATTACCTGGAGCGGGAGGGCCCGCCGGACCTGATTCTGCTCGACCTGAACCTTGCGCCGATGACGGGATTCGAGGTGTTGAGTCATATCCGCTCCAATCCGGCGCTGGGGACCACGCCGGTAGTGGTTATGTCGGGGTCGCAAAACAGCCGCGATGTCAAAAAAGCGTACGAATTGCGGGCAAATTGTTATATCTGCAAGCCGACGACGCTGGAACGGTTCCTGCGATTCATGAAAGTCTCCTACGAATTCTGGAACGGCGTGGTGACGCTGCCGCCCAAATGAGGACTCCGCCTAATCGGCTGGAGGCAGGCTGAAGCAGAAAATCGAGCCTTGTTCCGGCGCAGATTCCACCCAGATGTCGCCGCCCAGAGCCTGGACGACGCTTTTTGAAAACGCCAGTCCCAGTCCCGTGCCGGGGAATTCGCGGCCATGAAGACGGCGGAAAAGCCCGAAAATTTTTTCGCGATGAGTGGCTTCGATGCCGGGGCCGTTGTCGCGGACGGAAATGATCCACTCGCCGTCGTTGCGGCGCGCCGAAATGTGGATTTGCGCGTCGGGACGCCCGGCGAACTTGATAGCGTTATCGATCAGATGGCGCAGTGTCCGGGTGAGCATCTCGAAATCTCCGCTGACCGAGGGGAGCGGATCGCTCGAGACCGATACCGGCGCGGCGGGATTGATGCGGCGCAGAGTTTCGGAGTATACCGAATTCATGTCCACGGCGACAGGATGCAGCGGTTCGGCCTCAACCGCCGCGTATTCGAGCATCGCGGCGAGAAGAGCCTGGGTGCGCTCGACCGCGTCCTGGATATAGGAGAGATATAGATTCGCGTCTTCATCATCGCCGGTGCTTTTACAAGAGATGAGCTGTGAATACACTCCAACGGTGCGCAGGGGCTCACGGAGATCGTGAGAGATGCGCGAGGCGAACTCCTGGAAATCGGAGCGCGAGCGGCGCAAGCGGTCCTCAAGCTCGACGCGCGCGCTCTGCTCCAGTTCCAGGGCCGCGCGTAATTGATCCAGGTCCTGCTGCGGGGCCGTCTTCGGCATCGAGGCCAAGCTGTTTGATGCGATCGGCAGGGATTTTGTTACGTGGATCGCGATTCACCGTCTGAACCCGCCGTTACGCGGTGTAGGCTTCATGGGCAACGCCAGTCAGCCTAACGGAAAGCGATTTGCCAGAGACCGAAGAAATTACTTGCCCCGCCGGAGAGCCGCCACGCGGCGCGGCGTCTTGCGAACACACCTTCTTTCAAAAGCTTGGAGGTTCACTTCGACGCTGACGTCGAACTCGACGCGGGACGATCAATTTGGCATGCAAGCTGCGATATCGAAAACCGTTCGAATGCGTTCCTTTCTGATTGTGCTTCCGGTGGCCATGCACCTGGCTACCGCGCAGACGAGCCTCGGATCTCACCCCAACCTGATGAACGGCGACATGGCCGTGCTTGAAGGGGGCGAGCAGCGTAGGGACATCGCCTGCACGGTAACGCCGGAAAAACCGCTGCTCGGGTTCGATCTCAAATTCCACGCCGGGTATGACCTCGACATCCCCATGCGCGACCTGGTAGGGCCGGGGAACACGCTTTCTATTTTGTTCCGCGTGACTGCTAAGAACAGCACCGGCGAACCGGTTTACCTGAATCAGAAGTTTCAGGTTCCGGCGATCACCGACGATCAGGGACACGTAACCCTCGAAGGCGCATTCGACGTGGGGCAAGGCCCGTACCATGTGGATTGGCTGATGCACGATTTCGTGGGCCGCTTTTGTTCGTCGTACTGGGATATCGACGCGGAGCTTGCGGCCAACAGCAAGCAGGTGGCGGTCGCGATGCGGCCGGGGGCGGTACAGCAGTCGGTGGACGAGCAGTTTCAACCGGAGCCGCCGGTGATCCGGTCGCAGGAGGGGCCGCAACTCAGCGTGAAGGTGCTGATGAACTTCGCGCCGGGAAGACCGGATGCGCCGGAGCTCGACCCTTCGGACCGCGTGGCGCTGATCTCCATCCTGCGGAACATTTCGCGCAGTCCGCAGATCGGAAAATTTTCGCTGGTGGCGTTCAACGTGGACGAGCAGAAAATCCTGTACCGGCAGGACGCGGCCGATCAGATCGATTTTCCGGAGCTGGGGCGAGCGGTGAAGCAGAACCTGGCGCTCGGCACGGTGAATCTGACTCAGCTTCAACAGAAGCATCCGGATACGGAGTTCTTGGAACAACTGGTGAAGAAAGAAACCGCGGGGGCGAACGTGGACGGGCTGATTTTCGTGGGGCCCAAGACGATGCTCAACCGCGACGTCCCGGACGAGGATTTGAAGCAAATCGGCGACCTGGACTATCCGGTGTTTTACATGAACTACACTCCGGACCCGCAGGCGATTCCGTGGAAGGACTCGGTCAGCCGGATGGTAAAATCCTTCAAGGGACGCGAATACACCATCAGCTGCCCCAAAGATCTATGGAACGCGGTTACAGAGGTGGTGTCGCGAATCGCCAAATTCAAGCAAGCGCGGATTTCGGCCGCCGCGACGGGGCTAAATGATAACAACCGTTAGCAGTTAACCCGGAAATATAATGTAACGCGGTCCGTCTGGCGGAGTCTAACTTAAGCCCGTGCACCCGCCAAATTTTGCTCCAACGAGAGTCGCAGGAGTATCCCATGAAGAGTGAGCAGTTTCACAAGAATGGCGCCAAAGCTCCGGCGAAAGCCGCCAAAAAAATCAAGAAAGCGGCGAACTCGGCTGCTGTCGCGGTGGCCGAAGGGGCGAGCGGCGCGCACCTCCTGCTGAACACGCTGGTGGCTTTCAAGCGCGGCGATTTTTCGATCCGCATGCCAGTGGACCGGACCGGGGTGGAAGGCAAGATCGCAGATACGCTCAACGAGATCCTGGAACTGCACGAGAAGATGCGCGACGAGTTCGACCGGATCAGCCGGGTGGTGGGGAAAGAGGGCAAGATCGCGCAGCGCGCTTCGATCGGCCGCGTTGCGGGCGGATGGAGCGAAACGGTGGATTCGGTGAACGGCCTGATCGGCGACCTGGTCCAGCCGTCCACCGAAGTGGCGCGCGTTATCGGCGCGGTGGCCAAGGGCGATCTTTCGCAGACCATGGCGGTCGATGTCGACGGGCGGCCGCTGCGCGGCGAATTTCTGCACACAGCGCGCGTCGTGAACACGATGGTGGATCAGCTCAACTCCTTCGCAAGCGAAGTGACGCGCGTGGCGCGCGAGGTCGGCACGGAGGGAAAACTCGGCGGGCAGGCTGTGGTGCGCGGGGTCGCCGGAACGTGGAAGGACCTGACCGAATCGGTCAATTCGATGGCTTCGAATTTGACCAACCAGGTGCGCAACATCGCGGGCGTGACCACGGCGGTCGCAAAGGGAGACTTGACGACGCGCATCACCGTCGATGCGCAGGGCGAAATTCTGGAGCTGAAGAACACCATGAACACGATGGTGGACCAGCTTTCCTCGTTTGCGGCGGAGGTGACGCGCGTGGCCCGCGAAGTCGGAACCGAGGGCCGGCTCGGCGGGCAGGCGCAGGTGAAGGGCGTCGCGGGCGTGTGGAAGGATCTGACGGATTCGGTCAACGGCATGGCGGGGAACCTCACCAACCAGGTCCGCAATATCGCCGAAGTCACCAGCGCGGTGGCTAAAGGAGATCTCTCAACGCGGATTACGGTGGACGCCCGCGGCGAAATTCTGCAACTGAAAAACACCATCAACACGATGGTGGACCAGCTTTCGTCCTTCGCGGCCGAAGTGACGCGCGTGGCTCGTGAGGTCGGAACCGAAGGGTTGCTGGGCGGCGAAGCGGATGTGCCGGGCGTCGCCGGGACGTGGAAGGATTTGACGGATTCGGTCAACTCGATGGCCGGCAACCTGACTGCGCAGGTGCGAAATATCGCCGAAGTGACCACGGCTGTGGCGAAGGGGGATCTGTCGCGCAAGATCACGGTGATCGTGCGTGGCGAAATTCTGGAGCTGAAGAACACCATCAACACGATGGTGGAGCAGCTCAATTCGTTTGCCTCTGAGGTCACGCGCGTAGCGCGTGAAGTGGGCACGGAAGGAAAATTGGGCGGCCAGGCGAAGGTGGAAGGCGTCGCGGGGGTGTGGCGCGATCTGACCGAGTCGGTCAACTCGATGGCCGGAAATCTCACCAACCAGGTGCGCAACATCGCGGGCGTGACTACGGCGGTAGCCAAGGGCGATCTTTCAACCAAGATCACGGTGGACGCGCGTGGCGAAATTCTGGAGCTGAAGAACACCATCAATACGATGGTGGATCAGCTCAATTCGTTCGCTTCTGAGGTGACGCGCGTAGCGCGCGAAGTGGGTACGGAGGGAAAACTCGGCGGGCAGGCGCAGGTGAAGGGCGTCGGCGGTGTGTGGAAGGACCTGACGGATTCGGTCAATTCGATGGCCGGGAATTTGACCGCGCAGGTTCGAAATATTGCCGAAGTGACCACGGCCGTGGCGAATGGCGATTTGTCGCGCAAGATTACCGTCGACGTGCGCGGCGAAATTCTGGAGCTGAAGAACACCATCAACACGATGGTGGATCAGCTCAATTCGTTCGCGTCGGAAGTGACGCGCGTGGCGCGCGAGGTCGGCACGGAAGGAAAACTCGGCGGCCAGGCGGTGGTGAAGGGCGTCGCCGGCGTGTGGAAAGATTTGACCGATTCGGTCAATTTCATGGCGGGCAATCTGACGGCGCAGGTGCGCAATATTGCGGAGGTGACGACGGCGGTCGCGATGGGCGATCTGTCGCGCAAGATTACCGTCGACGTGCGCGGCGAAATTCTGGAGCTGAAGAACACGATCAATATCATGGTGGATCAGCTCAACGCGTTCGCTTCTGAAGTAACGCGCGTGGCGCGTGAAGTGGGCACCGAAGGAAAACTCGGCGGGCAGGCGGTGGTGAAAGGCGTTGCGGGGACGTGGAAGGATTTGACCGATTCCGTCAACTCGATGGCGTCGAACCTGACCAACCAGGTGCGAAATATCGCCGAGGTGACGACCGCGGTCGCGACGGGCGATTTGTCGCGCAAGATTACCGTGGACGTGCGCGGCGAAATTCTGGAGCTGAAGAACACCATCAACACGATGGTGGATCAGCTTTCGTCGTTTGCTTCGGAAGTGACGCGCGTGGCGCGCGAAGTGGGAACAGAAGGAAAGCTCGGCGGACAGGCGGACGTCCAGGACGTCGCCGGAACGTGGAAGGATTTGACCGATTCGGTCAATTCCATGGCGTCGAACCTGACTTCTCAAGTGCGCAATATCGCCGAGGTGACGACGGCGGTGGCCAAGGGCGACCTGTCGCGCAAGATCACCGTCGAAGTGCGCGGCGAAATTCTGGAGCTGAAGAACACCATCAACACGATGGTGGATCAGCTTAACGCGTTTGCGGGTGAAGTCACCCGTGTGGCGCGCGAAGTGGGAACGGAGGGAAAGCTCGGCGGGCAGGCGCAGGTGAAGGGCGTTGGCGGCGTGTGGAAAGATCTCACCGAGTCGGTCAACTTCATGGCCGGCAATTTGACTTCGCAGGTTCGAAATATTGCGCAGGTAAGCACCGCGGTCGCCAAGGGCGACCTGTCGACGAAGATCACCGTCGATGCGCGCGGCGAAATTCTGGAGCTGAAGAACACCATCAACACAATGGTCGATCAGCTCAACGCGTTCGCATCGGAAGTTGCGCGCGTGGCGCGTGAAGTCGGTACGGAAGGAAAACTCGGCGGGCAGGCCGACGTGCGCGGGATCGCGGGCACGTGGAAAGATTTGACCGATTCAGTCAATTACATGGCGTCGAACCTGACCAACCAGGTGCGCAACATCGCGGGCGTGACCACGGCGGTGGCGCGCGGCGATTTGACCACGAAAATCACCGTGGATGCGCGCGGCGAAATTCTGGAGCTGAAGAACACCATCAACACGATGGTGGATCAGCTCAGCTCGTTTGCGTCGGAGGTCACGCGCGTGGCGCGCGAAGTGGGCACGGAAGGACGGCTCGGCGGCCAGGCTGTGGTGAAGGGCGTCGCCGGGACGTGGAAGGATTTGACCGACAACGTCAACTTCATGGCGTCGAACCTGACCAACCAGGTGCGCAATATCGCCGAAGTGACCACCGCTGTCGCGAAGGGTGACCTGTCGCGCAAGATCACGGTCGACGTGCGCGGCGAAATTCTGGAGCTGAAGAACACCATCAACACGATGGTGGACCAGCTTTCGTCATTTGCGGCCGAAGTGACTCGCGTGGCAAGAGAAGTCGGCACGGAGGGAAAACTGGGCGGGCAGGCGGAGGTGCGCGGCGTCGCGGGAACCTGGAAAGACCTGACCGATTCGGTCAATTCGATGGCGGGAAACCTCACCGCCCAGGTGCGAAATATCGCGCAGGTGACCACGGCCGTCGCAAACGGCGATTTGTCGCGCAAGATCACCGTCGATGTGCAGGGCGAGATTCTGGAGCTGAAGAATACCATCAACACCATGGTGGATCAGCTCAATTCCTTCGCGAGCGAGGTCACGCGCGTGGCGCGCGAGGTCGGAACGGACGGAAAACTCGGCGGGCAGGCCGAAGTCAAGGGCGTCGCCGGAACGTGGAAGGACTTAACGGACAACGTCAACTTCATGGCCGCGAATCTCACCACTCAAGTGCGCGGCATTGCGAAAGTGGTGACCGCGGTTGCCAACGGCGACCTGAAGCGCAAGCTGGTGCTCGAAACCAAAGGAGAGATCGCGGAGCTGGCCGACACGATCAACGAGATGATCGATACGCTCGCGACGTTCGCGGACCAGGTGACCACCGTCGCGCGCGAAGTCGGCATCGAAGGGAAGCTGGGCGGGCAGGCGCGAGTGCCAGGAGCCGCGGGAATCTGGCGCGACTTGACGGATAACGTGAACCAGCTCGCCGCGACGCTGACCAATCAGCTTCGCGCGATCGCGGAGGTCGCGACGGCGGTGACCAAGGGCGACCTGACGCGGTCGATCGCGGTGGAGGCGCAGGGCGAAGTCGCGGCGCTGAAAGACAACATCAACGAGATGATTCTGAATCTCGCCGCCACAACGCGCAAGAACAACGAGCAGGACTGGCTGAAGACCAACATCGCCAAGTTCACAGGCATGATGCAGGGCCAGCGCGATTTGTTGACCGTCGCGGAGCTGCTGCTCTCTGAGCTGACGCCGCTGATCGGAGCGCAGCGCGGAACGTTCTACATCGCCGAGACGGCGGAGAACCAGACCGTGCTGACGCTGCTCGCCGGCTACGCGCTGGGCGAGCAGGAGGAGTTGCGCAAACAATTCCGGATCGGGCAGGGGCTAGTGGGGCAATGCGCGAAAGGCCGCGTGAGAATTCTCGCGACCAACGTTCCGCGCGATTACATCCACATCAGCTCGAGCATGGGCAGCGCCTCGCCGCTGAGCATCGTGGTGTTGCCGGTGCTGTTCGAGGGCGAAGTGAAGGCGGTGATCGAGCTGGCTTCGTTCAACCAGTTCAGCGAAGTTCACCTGGCGTTTTTCGATCAGTTGACGCAATCGATCGGAATCGTGCTGAACACCATCGCGGCGACCATGCGGACCGAGCAGCTGTTGACGCAAAGCCAGGCGCTCGCCGAGGAGTTGCAGAGCCAGCAGCTCCAGTTGCAGAAGACCAACGCAGAGTTGCAGGAAAAGGCGCAGTTGCTCGCCGAGCAGAAGACCGAGGTCGAGACGAAGAACCAGGAAGTGGAGCAGGCCAAGAAGGCGCTCGAAGAAAAAGCCGAGCAGCTTTCGCTGACCTCCAAGTATAAGAGCGAGTTCCTGGCGAACATGAGCCACGAGCTGCGGACGCCGCTCAACAACCTGCTGATTTTGGCGCGCATGCTGTCGGAGAATTCGGACAAGAACCTGACGGCGAAGCAGGTGAAGTTCGCCGAGACAATCCACACTTCGGGAACGGACCTGCTGGCGCTGATTAGCGACATTCTGGACCTGAGCAAGATCGAATCCGGAAAGATGGACGTGGAGATCGGCGGGGTGCGGTTCACCGAGCTGCAGGACTATTGCTCGAAGACATTCCGCCACGTCGCCGACGGCAAGGGGCTGGATTTCACCATCGACCTGGGCACTTCGCTTTCCCAGGAGATCATGCATACCGATGCCAAGCGGCTGCAACAGGTGCTGAAGAACCTGCTGTCGAACGCGCTGAAGTTCACCGAGCACGGGTCGGTGAGGCTCTCGATCGACAAGGCAACCACCGGCTGGACGCCGGGCCACGGCATTCTGGCGCGGGCCAAGAACGTGGTCGCGTTCTCGGTCGCGGACACCGGCATCGGCATCCAGTCGGACAAGCAGAAGATCATTTTCGAGGCTTTCCAACAGGCCGATGGAACCACCAGCCGCAAGTACGGAGGCACGGGACTGGGGCTATCGATCAGCCGCGAACTGGCGCGCCTGTTGGGCGGCGAGATCCGGCTGCAAAGCGCGCCGGGAGTGGGAAGCACTTTCACGCTGTACCTGCCGCAGACCTACATCACTCCGGCGCAGCTTCCCAAGAGCGAAGCGCTAAAAACGACTCCGATCCTGCTCGAAGAAGCCGCGGTGGTGGTCACGAGTCCGGTGGAGGCCGACGGCGTGGACCTGATTCTTCCCTCGACGCCGCTCAAAGACGAGGAGCTGGTGGAAGACCTGGTGCTCGATGACGACCGCAACCTGATCACGCCCAACGATTCGGCGCTGCTGATCGTGGAGGACGACGTGACGTTCGCGCGCATCCTGGTGGACCTGGCGCACGAGCGCGGGCTGAAGGCGCTGGTGGCGCTGCGTGGGTCGAGCGCGATCTCGCTCGCGCGCGAGTTCAAGCCGGGGGCGATCACGCTGGATATCACGCTTCCGGACATGGCGGGATGGACTATTCTCGACCGGCTGAAGCACGATCCGTCGACGCGGCACATTCCTGTGCACATCATTTCAGGAGACGAAAATCGCCGGCGCGGGCTGGCGCTGGGCGCGATGACGTACATGGAAAAATCGGTGGCCAACGATTCGCTTGAAGAAGCGTTCAGCAAAATCGAGCATTCGACGCACAAGCGCCTGAAGAAGATGCTGCTGGTGTGCCGCGATGGCGAGGAGCGCGAAGCGCTGCGCGATTTGCTGGCGGCGGCGGACGTCGAAATTTACGAAAGCGCCACGGGCGGCGAGGCGCTGGCGCACGTCAAGCAGCAGTACCTGGACGGGATCGTGATTCAACTGGACCTGGCCGACATTCATCCGTTGCAATTGATGGAGGAGATTCAGGAAGAGACTGGTCCGTACGTGCCGCCCACCGTGCTTTTGTGCACGCGCGCTCTGACGGCGGAAGAAGAGGTGGACTTGGCGCGGCTGACGCGCGCGAGCCTGGTGCGCACGTCCAGCACGCTCGACCGGGTGCTGGACGAATCGGTGCTGCTGTTCCATCGCGACGAGGGAGATTTGCGGGACGAGCAACGTCACATTCTGGAACAGCTCCGGCTGACGGATCCGGAGCTGATGGGCAAGACGGTGCTGGTGGTGGACGACGACGTGCGCAATATTTTCGCCCTGACCAGCCTGCTCGAAGATCACCACCTGAATGTGTTGCACGCCGAAAACGGGCGCGCCGGCATCGAACTATTGAGGAGCACGCCGAAAATCGATCTGGTGCTGATGGACATCATGATGCCGGAGATGGACGGCTACGAAACCATGAAGGCGATCCGGCAGGAGCCGCGGTTCCGCTCGCTGCCGATCGTCGCGTTGACGGCGAAGGCCATGAAAGGAGACCGCGGAAAGTGCATTGCGGCGGGGGCGTCGGATTACATTACCAAGCCGGTGGACCTGGAACAATTATTCTCGGTGCTGCGGGTTTGGGTCAGCCGCGATCACGACGCCGCGCAGATCGCGGTTCCAGGGCGGCAATAATTCTTGCGACTCATCTTGAAATGTACGCTGCTTCGGATTGACCGTCCGGTAGGTGTAAGTTATACTGCTCGACAACGCTGGAGATTGGCCGCGTGAGCAACACAGGAGCTGACAGATGAGCACCGCGATGAGTAGTCCGGTGACACTCGACCATCTGGGCCAGGAGAAAGTCAAAATTCTGCTGGTGGACGATTCGGCGGAGAATTTAATCTCTCTCGAGGCCGCTCTCGAAAGTCTCAGGCAGGAAGTGGTGCTGGCGCACAGCGGGACCGAGGCGTTGCGGCACTTGCTCGAAGACGATTTCGCCGTGATCCTGCTGGACGTCAAGATGCCGGAGCTCGACGGCTTTCAGACGGCGGAGCTGATCCGCACGCGCAAGCGGTCGCGCCATACGCCGATCCTGTTCCTGACCGCGTACAAGAGCGACGAGCACCTGTTCCGCGGTTACGACATGGGCGCGGTGGATTTCCTGTTCAAGCCGATCGTGCCCGAGATTTTGCGGTCCAAGGTCGCGGTGTTCGTGGAGCTGAGCCGCAACACGACGCTGCTGCAGCGCCAGACGCAGGTGTTGCGCAAGGCGGAACAGAAATTCCGGTCGCTGCTGGAGGCGGCACCGGACGCGATGATCATCAGCTCGGACCGCGGCGAGATCAATCTGGTCAACTCGCAGGCCGAGGCGCTGTTCGGATTTCCGCGCCAGGATCTGATTGGAGAAAGCATTCACGTGCTGGTTCCGGACTGGAGCGCGGGTTCGGGCGACCGCGTGGGCGTGCATCGCGAGCTGATGGGGAAGCGCGCCGATGGAAGCGAATTCCCTGCGGAGATGAGCGTGAGCCCGCTGCAAACCGAGGAGGGATTGCTGGTGACCTCCGCAATCCGCGACATCACCGAGCGCAGAAGGCGCGACGACCAGATCCGCGAGCTGAACGCGAGGCTGGAACAGCGCGTCGCGGAGCGGACACGCGAGCTGGTGTTGTCGAACGAAGCGCTACGGCAATCGAATGACGACCTGAACCAGTTCGCCTACGCAGCCAGCCACGATCTTCAGGAGCCGCTGCGCATGATCGCGCTCTACAGCCAGATGCTGCAAATGAAGTACGCCGGGCGCATGGATCAGGAAGCCGACCAGTTCATCACCTTCATCGTGAACGGAGCGCATCGCATGGAGATCCTGCTCCGTGACCTGCTGGCGTACTCGCAGGCGGGGTCGGCGGAGGGCCCGGCGGGTCCGGTGGATTGCGGCACGGTGGTGCAAAAAGTTTTGCTGAATCTTCAGGCCGCGGTCGAGGAGAACCAGGCGGAGGTGCGGTGGAACTCGCTTCCCGTGGTGGAGGCGCACGAGATCCGGCTGATTCAACTTTTTCAGAACCTGGTGGGCAATGCCATCAAGTACCGGCGCCCGGACGCGCCGCGGGTGGGAATTTCGGCGGAGCGCCGCGAAACCGAATGGCTGTTCAGCGTGGAAGATAACGGGATCGGCATCCGGCCGGAGTACGCGCAGCAGGTGTTCGGAATCTTCAAGCGCCTGCACGGGCACACCTATCCGGGAACGGGAATCGGCCTGGCGATCTGCCAGAGAATCGTGGAGCGCTACGGAGGGCGGATCTGGGTGGAGTCGACTCCGGGATGCGGATCGAAGTTCTGCTTCACGCTTCCAGTGACGGCGGGGCAGACGTATCCGGGAATCACGCAGGCGATCACGGGGCAGCAGGAGCGCATCGACCGCGCCGGCCACAGCGCGGCGTGATCAGGAATTCGATTCGCGCTGCTGCGCCGAGTCACCGGGAGTGCCGCCAACCAGCTCCACCATCTCGGTCCGGCCGCCGGCCTGGGCGGCTTCGAGAGCGCTGACTCCCGCTTCGGTGCGCAGGTCGCGATCGGCGCCGCGCTGGAGCAGGATCTCGACCACCTCACGATGGTTCTGGACCACCGCGGCGATCAGGGGCGTGACTCCGGCGTGTCCCGCGATGTTGGGATTGGCGCCGCGGTCAAGCAACAGTCTTACGGTGTCGAGATGGCCGCCCACGGCGGCGGCGAGCAGCGCGCTGGTTCCCGCGGGATCCACGGCCTCGATCTTGGCGCCGCGGTCGAGCAGAAAACCGGCGATCTCCGTTTTTCCAAAAGCCGCGGCAGTCACCAGAACCGGCCGCCTTTGTTCATCGACGCCGTCGGGATCCGCCCCGTGTTCGAGCAGCACCCAGACGACGGCGGGATTTCCGGAGCCAATCGCGCCCGCGAGCGCGGTCATTCCCGAACCGCTGGCGTGATTCACCGACGCGTGCTGCGCGAGCAACGCGCAAACCGACTGCATGTGGCCGTTGAGCGCAGCGCCAATCAGCGGCGTAACCCCTCGGGCGTCGGGAGCGTCGGCCTCCGCGCCGGCCGCGAGCAGAGCTTCCACCGTTTCCGAGTGGCCTTCGATAGCAGCCGCGATCAGCGCAGTGACGCCGCCGCGCGTGCGCTCGGACGCGCTGGCTCCTTTCTTAAGCAGAAGCGAAACCACCGGCGCTTGACCCTGTGTTGCGGCGAGGATGAGCACCGTCGCGTCGTCCTTGAAGCGCGTCTTCACGTCGGCGCCCTGGACCAGCAGGAGGCGGACGGCTTCGAGACGTCCGGCAACCGCCGCGGCCACGAGCGGTGTGGTGCCGTTCTTCAAGCGCGCGTTTACTTTGGCGCCCCGGCCGAACAGAGTGCGCATGCGCTCCACGTCGCCCGAAGCGGAAGCCTGGATCAATTCAAGATCGCGTTGGGTTGCCATTGGCGGGCGTCAGTTTGCGGTGACGTCGACCGCCACGCCGCGATCCCGCAGATCGTCGAAGAAAATCGAAAACGCGTCGGAGCCCCACAGCACGGTGACCAGGCCCGAAGGCTCCGGACCTCCCTCGGTTTCGATCACGCTGCCCGCGGGAATCTGGATCATGGTTTCCGTGGGTTTGCGCAGCGAGCTGCCGGGCTGCTCTTCGAGCTTCACGGCGCTCAACGGGTGCGTGATGCGGTAACGTTGAGTTTTCACGTGTCCTGTTCCGGGTAAACCTCAGAATAACGCCAATCCGGATTGACCGCCATGAAAAACGCGTGCGCGGGATGGGGAACACAATGACGCGGCAGGGCTAACTTTCCTTGCCGCCGGGATCATGCCCCACCAGCTTCCGCACCAGCGGACCCAGACGCATGAATTCGTCCAGGCGGGAGGGCTTGCGGAAGTACTGCGTGGCGCCCAGGCGCGAAGCTTCCGCCTTATCACGCGGCGAATCCGAGGAGGTCACGATCACCACCGGCACGTCCTTGCAGCGATCGCTGTGGCGCATGTGCTCCAGAATCTGATCGCCGGTCCGTTTGGGCAGGTTCAGATCGAGCAGCACCAGTTCGGGACATTCCTTCTCGCCGTGCCGATCCAGCGTATCGATGAAGTCGACGGCCTTTTCTCCGTCATCGAGGACATTCAAATCGAAATCGAGTCCTGCGTTTTTCAGGGCCTCGCGGACGAGAAAAACATCCGGCTCCGCATCCTCGACCAGTAAAATGTTCAATCGCGAGTGAGACATCGAAGCGTTACACGACCAGTTCAAATCTATCATATGAGGGAATACGCCGCTATTCAGCGTTAACCTTAATTCCTGCCGGCGCGTTCCTGGTGTTTCAACAGACAAGTCTCCGAGCATGCCGGTAACCGCGCGATCAACGTAACGTTTCAATTGCGCGCGCATCGGTGTGCGGGAAGGAAACTTTCCTCAGGAACGCTCATCTAACCGGTGCCGGAATCATGCGGAAAAGAGTGCCAGGAGATCGCGGACTCGCGTTCGTGATCGTGGGATGATGGGTGCCACCTTGCTGTGGGTGAATCAGACACGCGCGCGTCCCGCCGTTTCCGCACCTTCGGGCGCCGTAGCGCTCGCGAGCGCGGAGGCTGCGCCCAATGATGTGCAGTTTCTCGAAGCGGCGGGCGAAACGGGACTCGCCGGCGCGCTCACGGCGGAGTTGGCGGAGCGCAAGGGCGGCGAGCCGGTTCGCCGCGTGGCGCGCGAGGTGTCGAGCGATTTCCGCTGGTTCAACCAGGAGCTCCGACAAATCGCCAGCGGGGGCGCGGGCTGCGGATTCCGCTCGAGCTGAATGCGGAAAAAAAGGGGGCTTATGATAGTCTGGCAGCCCTGGACGGGGCGGAGTTCGATCGCCTGTGGGCGTCGCGCGCACTGGAAATGCATGACGCCGCGGCAACCGCGCTGAAGATCGAGGCAAGCGAAGGAAGCTACCCCGAGATGAAACGCTTCGCCCAGCAGAATCTTCCGGTGGTGGAACGGCGGAAAATTGCCATCGCCGGCGCCGCTTCGCAGGCGGGGCTGCTTTCCCCGCCTGCGGCCGGCATCGAATAAGTGCTTTCCTATTTGTCTGGGTGAAAAGGAGACAGCGGTCTGTCCCCTTTTTCACACAAACACTTATTCCATCCCGTCCTGATCCGGCGGCGTGGAGGCATTCTCGGAAAACACGCGGCGGATAAAACCGCCGAAGCGCGGGATCGAACGGAGCGTACCCATGCGCGGGTCGAGCGAAAGGTACACCATCCAAGGCTCGTTCTCGCGGCACGCGTCCTGAAGAAGCGCCATAGCCTGATCCTGCTCCCCCAAGCCGGCGGCGATCAGCGCGCGATCGTAGTTGGCGACCCAGGTGCCTGCGGCGCGACGCTCTTCGAGGCGGGCGCTCATGCGGCGAGCGCTGTCGGGATCGCCCGCGACGGCGTACAGATGACCAAGTGTTGCGACCACGCGCGAGTTCTGGTGCTGGACGCCGCTCAACAGCTCTATCGCTTCGCGAATTTCGCCGGTTGCGGCCAGCGCGCAGCCTCGCAGCCAGTTGCGCCAAAGCACGGCGAGGGCGGGCGAGTCGGGGATATGCTCGGTTTCGCGGATGATATCGTCATGGCGGCCGGAAAAATAGTACACCAGCAGGCGGCCTTCCTCTAGAAACGCAGCGGGCGAAAGCTGGCGCGCACGATCGAGATCCTCCTCGGCCTCGCGAAGCTTTCCGAGCGGAAGAAAGCTGGCGACAGCGCGCCACAAGTGACCCGCGCCCGAGTAGCTGTCGCGGTCGATGGCTTTCTGAAAGTGCGATTCGGCATCGCGCCACGACCAGTGATAAAAGGCGTGAAACATCCCCAGCGCGATGTGCGCTTCCGGGGACATTTCATCGATCTCGAGAGCGGCTTCGGCCTGCACGCGTGCGCCGGGCCACACCTCACGCGGGCGGCACAATCCGAGGAATCCTTCGAAAGCGTACGCGAGCGAGAGCTGGACGTGAGCGGGCGCCCAGCCGGGGTCGGCCTCGACGGCCTCCTCGAAATGCGCGACGGCTTCGGCCAGAGTTTTCTCACTCAGCCGCGTGAGCCCGAATTTTCCGCGCGAATAGGCGTTACGCGCGCGCAGTTTCCGTTCGAGCTCCGTCTGAAGCTGCTCGCGCCGCTGGAAACGCGGAACGTACTTGCCCTTGGGAAATTCGATCACCAGCGGATCGTCACTGCCGCCGTCGTTATAGTATTCCTTGAGCTTGACGCGCAGACGGCTCGCGAGGACGCGGACCAGCGAATCGCGGCGCGGATCGTAGGTGTCCGGCTTTTTCAGGACTTCGGTGCCGATCACGTATTCCTTCAAAGTGTCGGCATGACCTTGCAGCGTCTGGTTGACGGTGAAGCGCAGCAAGCTGCGCAGGCGTTTGGAGCGCGCGAATTTGTCGCTCGCTAAAATGCGTTCGACCTCGCTTTGAACGGCCTCGGGTGAGAGGTCCTGACTGGGGGGTTCTTCTTCGTACCGTTTCACAACTGCAATCTCCGCACGAAATTTTCGATCCAAAGATCACCAAATCCCGGCCGGCGATGTCGCTCAGCCCGATTTGTTATAACCCGCTTATTTAGATGCCGCTTTCGCGCTTCTTTTTTCAGGAATAACGTTCCACCTGCGGAGTTGCCGCGCATGGCGGCAGATTCTGCATCGAAACGTAAAACTTACGCGCGCGGAGCCCAGCGGTGCTGCGTCGAGCCGGAAGATTCGGCGCATGCTTGCGTTTGCGCAGCGGCGAGCGGGGCGGTCTGGCCTTCCATGTGCATCTGTAGGCATCGTTCTGACGACCGATGAAAGCGAACCGGCAATAATGATGACCAGAGATGAATACGGACAAGCTTATCAAAAAGGTTTCGACCTGACCGTGCGCTTGCTGCTTTCCCGCGGGGCTCCGAGAGACCGTGCGAGAGAAGTCGCGCAGGCTGCCTGGGCAAGAGGATGGGAACGTCTCTCACAACTTCGCAATGACCACCTGGTGGTGACCTGGGTGAACACCATCGCGCTGAATGTCTATCGCAGCGTATTGCGCAGCGAGCCGGCCTATCAGGCGCTGCCCGAGCTCAGCACCAAGGGCGGCGTGAACCTGGCGGCGATTGACGTCGCGCGCATTCTCAAGATCTGCCGCCCGTGCGACCGCGTGCTGCTCGAGCAGCAGATGTCCGGGGTGACCGCGGAAGAGATCGCGCGCAAGCAGGGCGTGACCGAAACGGCAATCCGCATCCGGCTGTTGCGGGCGCGGCGCGCGGCGCGGTCGCGAGTGGAAAAACGCGCGGCGCGCATTCAGGAAAGTCACAAGGCGGCGCAGCCGGAGCACAGCTTCGACAACGTCGCGGCTTGAGGACTTCTTTGAGCATTTCTGAAACTAGCGCCAACGCGCGGCATCACTGCCGCGCCTCATCAGACTGTGACAGCCTGAGACGCGACCGTGATGGAGAGCGTTGGTCGGTTGAGCCGTTTTAGTCACCCGTGGGAGGCGCGGCCGGCGTAAGCTGATCCGTCACCGGGATCGCTTCGTAGCGATGCCCCGCGCCCCCGGCGATCACGATCGTGTACAGCTTGTCGGCCTCAACTGTGAAATTCGGCACGCGAGCGACATCGGTGTGCTTGTCGGCGCGCCGGATTTCGAGCGTGCCTTGCGCGGGCGCAACGCTTTCGTAGCTGCTGGCCGAATCAGCGCTGATGCCGGTGACCACTTTGCCCGCGGGATCGTACACGTCGATGCTGCCGAGGCCGGTTGCCGCGTTGATCACGCGGACCTTCGCCTTGCCCGCCTGCGGCGCGGTCAGATCGTCATTGACGACGTTGATATCCAGCTTGCCGTTCTTACGCTGGGCGACGATGGTGTAGTGCCGTCCCCCGCTCAGGCCTTCGCTATTGCTGGCCGGTGCGGTGGGCTGGTTCGTGCCGGCCGGCGCGAGCTTGAAGTCGTGACGCTCGGCGGGAAGCTCGGTGTACTGCGTCACGTCCTTGTAGGCGACGTTCGAGAAGACCTTCTCGTCGCCGAACCACAGGTCCATCTTGCCCGGAACGGCCTGAACAAAGCGCACCAGGGCCTGTTTGTTCGCCGCGGCCGCCTGGCCGGACGGAGTGGTCGAGGGAGCCGAGTTGGGAGTCTCGCTGCTGACGTTCTGACTCGTCTTGGTGTTGCTGCTGCATGCGCACAAGGCGACGAGCGCAGCCGACACAAGTGCGGTTTTGACAGGAAAGTTCATCGTATGTCTCCGTTCGGTTAGACCGGCACAAATTAGGTGGATTTCGCAAGAACGTCCGCGCATCTTCGGGACCAGGCCGGCTTTCTTTTTGTTTGTCACTCGTCTTTTGTGCCGTATGCCACCGGACGATTTTTCCGGGAGCCGTTTTCACGGGCCGCGAGAGAGCGTTGAAAACACTGGACACAGCGCGCGCCAAGCGGCTGGAACTCGATTTGCCTGAAACAACAGTGCGATCTCCACCGCGCGCCCGGCGCCGCCGCCGAGTTCTACAAGGAGAGTTCTAGTGTCAGGGTGGATCATTTTGTTCGCGTTACTTCTCATCGGAGGAGCCGCGGCCGCGCAACACGGGGCCGCTTCGGCGAAGCTCGCTAGCACCATGTTCGCCATTCTGTTCTTGATCGCGGTGACCGCGCGAGCAGCGCGGGGACGCACGTGGTGAGCGCGAAAAGCGCGAGCGAGCCCGAATGAAGAATGTCAGCGGCCGGTTGATCGTGGGATTTTTTCCCTCCAAGCTCGCGCCCGGCGTGTGGAATCGCGTGCGGCGTAGCGGACGTGACGTTACGGCCGTTGAAGATCGCTTTGCGGCGTTGTGCCTTCCGGGCGAAACCGCCGTCGCCGCGCTCGCCGCGCCCGGATCGGTGGAGCGCGTCGTCGAAAGCATGCGCGGATACGCAGGTCCGGGCGCTGTGTTCGCGATCGGCGAGGAGATCCTTCGCGAGAGCGGCGCTGCGCCGGCTTCGCTGCCGCCGGCCGATTGTCCGCGCGCCCGCCTGCGCGCTTACGAGCAACAATTCAACGCCGCGTGTCGCGACCTGGAAGACGCGATGCGCCTGGACCACGCCCTGACCGCGGCCGCCGAGTGGATCCACGAAAATGCTTACGTCGTGCGCACCCAGGCGGCCGAGGTGCGGCGCAGCCTGCCGCGCGAAAGCCCGCGCTGGCTGCCGAGCCTGCAACCGCGTTCCGACTTCACCCGCGTATTCGGGATTGCGGGCGCGCTGGTGGAGGCGACCGATTGCGCGTTATCCGAAGCCGGCATCGAGGCGTGCCTGCGCGAATGGTCCGGTCTGACCATGCGCGAACTGTGGGCGTTTCCGATGATGCTCCGAATCGCGCTGATTGGGTCGCTCGCCGAAGTCGCCTGGCGCGTGAACCGGGCGCAGCAGCTTCGCGAGGCCGCGTACCTGTGGGCCAACCGCTTGTCCTCGGCGGCGCGGCTCGGCGAAGACCAGTTCGCGCGGATTTTGGCCGCGCTGGACGCCGAGACGTATACCGCGGAGCCGCATTTCGCGGTGTGCCTCGCCGAACAGCTTCAGGAAGAAGAGAACGCCCTCGCGCCGGCGGAGCATTGGATGGAATCGAAGCTGCACGCCTCGGTGCCGGACCTGGTCAAAGGCGAGCACGCGCGCGAAGCGGCTGAGCGATTGTCTACGGCCAACGCGTTCGGCGGCTTGCGGCTGCTGGCGCACCTGGAGTTCGCGAAAATCTTCGAGGCCGTCAGCGTGGTCGAAGCGGAGCTCAGGTCGGATCCAGGAGCGATTTATCCAGCCAGCGATTTCGAGACCCGCGACGAATGCCGCCGCGTGCTGGAACATGTGGCGCGCCACAGCGGAGCCGAAGAGATCGAGGTGGCGCGGCGCGCGGTCGCGCTCGCGCGGTGCAGCAACCGGCAGATTCCGTACTTCTTTCTGGGTCCCGGAATCGATGAACTCGAGCGCGAGATGCGCACCAGCGTTCCGACCGGTACGCGGCTGGTGCGCGCCGTGCGCCGCCACGCGACCGCGACTTATCTGGGCGCGATCACACTGCTTTCGCTGTGCCTGACGGCGCTGGTGATTCTGGCCGCGCGCGAAAAAGGCGTGCGCGAAGAAGCGCTGCTGGCGATCCTGGCCGCGCTCGCGTGGTTCCCGGTTAGCGAGCTGGCGGTGCAGATCGTGAACGCCCTGGTGATTACGCTGCTTCCGCCGCGAAAGCTGCCCAAGCTCGACTTGCGCGGCGGCATCGGTCCGGAAAACGCGGCGCTGGTTGTCGTGCCCATGCTGCTCATCGAAACCGGGGCCGTGCGGCGCGAACTGGAGAAGCTGGAGGTTCGTTTCCTGGCAAACCGCGACGCGCACCTGTATTACGGCCTGTTTTCCGACTTCACGGACGCGCCCACGCCCGCTACCGCCGGCGATGACGCGCTGTTTCGCGCGGCGCGCGACGGAATCGAAGCGCTCAATGCGCGCTACGGCGAGCGCTTCGTGCTGTTCCATCGTGAGCGTGAGTGGTCGCGCAGCGAAGCGTGCTGGATCGGCCGCGAGCGCAAGCGCGGGAAGCTGGACGAGCTGAATGCGTTCCTGTGCGGCGAGGGCGATCCGTCCATTCTTCGCGCGGGCCGCCTGCCGGCGCCCATCCGCTACGTGATCACGCTCGACGCGGATACGCAGCTTCCGCCAGAAACGGCGCGGCGGA
>Ga0335081_10003188_pt1 | contig 25776 bp, 21 predicted proteins | sample Lox_Sample_35_FD_206713 | JGI IMG/M metagenome (GOLD analysis project Ga0335081, IMG submission 206713) | Soil microbial communities from Loxahatchee National Wildlife Refuge, Florida, United States - Lox_Sample_3.5 | ecosystem: Environmental > Terrestrial > Soil > Wetlands | place: USA...
GCGCAATAGGCACTACTTGGAAGCCTATAAGGAGCTTCTAGCGGCTTTGGACGACCATGAGGAAGACATCCGTCACCTGGCTGAAATGCTGTTGCACCGCAGTTCGCCCCGTCCAGAAGCCCAAAGTGGCAACTCGCTCGCGAACAGTCTGGCGTCAAGGAGGCGCTTCGAACGTGTCAAACAATATTCACGAACTGATTAAGCAGCACGAGGCCTTCTACCAGGTCCTGCCCTACTACATCCTCCAGGAGGAACGAACGCACGGAACCGCCAAGAGGATTCAGGCTGGGTTTGATATCGACGTGTACGGTATCAAGCCCAGCCATGAGCAACACCCTGGCCGGGATTATGTACTCGGCTACGTGGCGTTAGAGAAGCTGGTGGAGGCGATCTTGCCTAAGATCGGCGAGTCCTGCTCAGTGGAGGTCATTGCGTTTCCCTCGGAGGTCGTCTTCGACGCCAAAAGGCAATTCCAGGAAGAGGGGATGCTGCGAATTAGGATCACCCGTAAGGGTCTGCAACCCGCCGGCGAGACGGAAGAACGCGCCTTGAAGGAGATCAAGGAGCGCCTGCACCCCCTGGGCTTAAGTCAGAGATGACTCGACACATCGATCCCCGGTGATCACTCCCAACAGGAGGTTATGGCACGAAAGAGCCAACTGGCGGGCCCCGCTGTGAACGGCAAAAAAAAGCTCAACGGTAAGGAATACGCCCACGAACTCCGCAAGCTCCAGACGGAGCTGGTCGAGATGCAGGAGTGGGTCAAGGCCACCGGCGCCAGGATCGTGGTGGTGTTCGAGGGGCGTGATGCGGCCGGCAAGGGGGGCGTGATCCAGCGCATCATGGAGCGCGTCAGCCCTCGTGTGTTCCGTCACGTGGCCCTGCCCGCTCCGACGGAACGAGAAAAGTCGCAGATGCACGCGCAACGCTACGTCCAATATCTACCGGCCGCCGGCGAAGTCGTGGTTTTCGACCGCAGCTGGTACAACCGCGCTCTGGTGGAGCACGTGATGGGTTTTTGCAAGACCTTCGAGTATGAGGAGTTCCTCCGGCTTTGCCCGTCGTTTGAAGTGCTGCTGCAGAACAACGGCATCATTCTCGTCAAGTACTGGTTCGAAGTTTCGGAAGAAGAGCAGCACCGGCGGTTCCTGAAGCGCATCAAGGACCCGATGCGCCTGTGGAAACTCAGCCCCATGGACCTGGAATCGCACCGACGCTGGTATGACTACTCGAGGGCCAAGGACGCGGTGTTTGCAGCTACGGACCTGCCCCAGTCCCCCTGGTATGTCGTGCAAGCCGACGATAAGCAGCAGGCGCGGCTCAATTGCATTGCCCACCTGCTGAGCGTGGTGCCGTGGAAAAGAATCCCCCAGGAGAAGGTCAAGCTCCCAAAACGGCAGAAGCCGCACGGCTACGAGCCACCTGACTGGCCCTATCGCTGGATCCCGGAAAAATATTAGCCCGCTGCGATGATGAGCGATGGCGGCGGCTGAGCTGCGTCCTCCATCTGAAAGAACTTTTCCCGCAGATTTCTGCCGCAACCCGCCGGCGAACCGGAAGAACGCGCCAAGACGGACCTTTTGGTCCCAACTCAGCACGCACATCGCGCTTGCGGCCGACAATGCGGTTGCTAACGGACGGGTCAGCGGCTAGGCAACCGTGCTTTGGTTTCGGTCAGCGTCCTGCTTCAGAAACAAGGACTCGATCAGCCCGCCAACGCCGGCTGTGCTGAATGCCGTTAAGAGATGGCTGTCGTAGGTTGGGATTGGCCCCCGATGACACCCTTGCCCGTAATGTGGCGGTAGTGCCGGTATTCGGGCAGTCTGGATGGTGCGACAGGCCGGTGCAAAGCCTGCATGGCCCAACGAAATCTGCAACTTAGCCAAACCAATTCTTTTGGCACCGGTGTTGCGTTTCCCATAGCCGGAGGACAAAGAGCGATGAGACTTGGGACCATGTTGGAGGAAATCAGGGGGAAGCACCGCTATGCGACAACAGACGACATCCGCAACGTTTTCGGCGATTATCACAACGTGCTGCACTGGTTAGCTGTCTTCCTGCTCGGAGACGAGAAGCTCGCAGACACCTGTATGGTCGATGCCTGCACCATTGCCCAAACTCAAACTCCGATCTTTCACGAATGGCTCGTTCACTGGGCCGCCCGAGCCACCCTTGGATGTGCGTTCCAAAGGCAGCGCGCGCTTATCGCGCGGCTTGGCCCCGAGTACCAGAAAAGCGAACCAGTCCGCGGAGAGCACCCTCCGCTTTCAGCTGAGTGCTTTCGACTGCTGGTCAACAACGCCGAGGACATTCATGCTCGCCTCGACGTACTTTGCCGGTTCGTGCTCGTCATGCACGGCATTGCAAAGGACTCCTACAACGAAGTTGCCGCGCAGCTCGGGATCTGCCAGAGCGCCGTCGAGCGGGCATATTGCGTTGCGTTCGACACACTCGACCTCGTCTCTAACGAGGTGCTCTGCAAGGCGCGGGCATCTCAGCGCAAGCGCTCACACCGTAGAACACACGAGCATAGCGAAGGTCCCATCTCAGCAACGATTCGCGGGAGGTAAGTATGGCCGCAGCCACTCCGGTTCTTTCCACAAAGCAGCCCGCTCCAAGCGCAAGAAAAACAGTATTTCGCTGGGTCGTACCGATTGCGCTGGGAGTGCTGATTCGCATTGCGCCAACGCCTGCCGGCCTGAGCGCCAATGCCTGGCATTACTTCGCGTTATTCGCGGCGGTTATCGCCGCGCTCATTACCGAACCGTTGCCGGGCGCGGCAGTTGGCCTCATCGGGGTCTCGATCGCCACGATTTCCATGTTTGTGGGCAAAACGCCAGCAGAAGCGGTGAAGTGGGCGCTCTCCGGCTTCTCCAATGACACGGTGTGGCTCATCTTTGCAGCAACCGTCTTCGCTATCGGCTACGAGGCCACTGGACTGGGCCGCAGGATCGCACTCGTGCTGGTGAAGTGGCTGGGCAATCGCACGCTGGGGCTCGGCTATGCCGCAGCGCTGGCTGACCTGATCCTCGCGCCTTTCATGCCTTCGAATACCGCCCGTAGCGGCGGCACGATTTATCCAGTGCTGAAAAACATTCCTCCGCTCTACGGGTCACTGCCGGAACGCGATGCACGCAAGATCGGCTCGTATCTGATGTGGACTGGCTACGCCATCACCAATGTCACCAGTTCGATGTTCCTCACCGCCCTTGCGCCCAACCTGCTTGCAGTCGAGATCGCCAGGAAAGTTGCAAAGGTGGACATCACCTGGACCGCGTGGATGATGGGATTCCTGCCGGTGGGCATACTGCTGTTCGCGGCCACCCCGCTGCTCACCTATATTCTTTATCCGCCTGAGATCAAGCGCGGCGGCGAGGTTGTGCACTGGGCGAAAAGCGAGCTGGTTAATATCGGTCGCATTTCACGGCGCGAGGTGACCATGGCGGTTCTCGCCGTCTTGGCGCTGGCCGGATGGATCAAAGGGGGCCCCTGGGTGGCGCCGGTCACCGTTGCAATCAGCGTGATTTCACTGATGCTTCTGACCAAGGTGATCGCCTGGAATGACATCGCGGCGAACAAGCAGGCGTGGGGCGTTCTGGTGTGGTTCGCAACCCTGGTCACGATGGCAGATGCGCTGAATACCGTCGGATTTCTCAAATGGTTTGCCGACCGTACGACTGCCCGCTTGGCGAATGTTCCGCAGGTGGCGCTCATCATCGGGCTGGTTGCGGTGTTTTTCTACATCCATTATCTATTCGCCAGTTCGACCGCACATACCGCTGCCGTGCTGCCCGTATTTCTGGCTGCAATTGTTACAGTCAAGGGGCTCCCGATCCGGGCTGTCACGCTGATGCTCGTGTATTCACTTGGGCTTTTGGGCGTGATAAGTCCTTACGCCACCGGCCCCTCACCGATCTGGTATGCGAGCGGCTACATCCCGACGAGAGATTTCTGGCGCCTGGGCTTCATCATGGGCGCCGTTTTTGTCCTGATGTTGCTTGTGGTCGGACTACCGTGGGTCCTGCACTTCGCGGGCTAGTACCGCCCTCCAATGGTGCGATGAGCAGGCAGCTTGGGGCGGGGGCGCGATAGCAGTGCTGGAATCTTCACTGTCGATTTCGGGGAGCACAGCATGGGCCTTCGTTCAGCCGCCGGAACATGTAACCGCTACATGGTTGCCAGCAGGGCCCCAGGATCGGGCAGTGATCCTGACGAGCACGGCTGGGGGGCCGGCGTTGCGGAGTGTGTCGCCACACATATTCATCGGCATAATTATGCTCCGGTCTGCGATTCTCAGGCGCGAAACGCGCTACGTTTCACGCTACGGTTGAGCGCCAGCTTGTTGGGACTTACAGGGACTTAGGAGCCACCCGCTTCCTGTAAGTTGTTGTAGAGTCGTGCTACCGTCGTTCTTTCACGGCGGTAACGCGGGTTCGAATCCCACCGGGGACGCCATGATTCTTAAACACTTGCAGCCAAGGGGTAATCATGCGGCAATGAAAGCTATCCTCTGGCTCCTTGTCGTGGTGCCCCCCGTTTTCCTCGCCGGGTGTAGCGCCATGACCTCGGGTGGCAGCTGCGTGGTTAACGCGTCTGTAACTCCGTCGAGTGCGATGGCTGACCACACAGCTCCTGCGCCGGGAGATCAGGTGCTGTTTACTACAGTAGTCCAACAAGTAAGTGGCGCCTGTCCTCAAGTCGTCACGGCAGGTTCGTGGACAACGTCCGACCCTGTGAATACCGCCATAAGCAACCAGTCTCCGTCTCAGGGGATGGCTACGTGCCTGAATGCTACTTCGAGTCCGGCAACGATTAGTTACACCGGTACGGCGGAGGGGCACTCATATACACCTGCCATGCTGACCTGCGATTAATAGCCCGCAACGCAGCGGCGAAGGGCGTCCCGCTGGGATGGCAGGGAAGGGGCAAAACCCGTCGGCGGTCTTGGTTGTCCCGTCTTGCCCATGATTGCGGTCATCTTTTCTTAGTCGTCGTCGTTGGGCGTGCGGGCATGCTGGGGAACGATGGTATGCCGTGGCGCCGGCATGGGGATGTTGCCCTTCACATCGCGCCACAAGATGCGGTTCAGCAGCGAAGCATCGGCGGCATCGGCGTGCGCGAAATCCATCTTCAGAGACGCGGCAGCGCCCTGCCCATTGGGAGGATTGACCTCGTATAGAAGGCCGTTGTCGCGGTTGCGATAGTCGGCCGTGAAGGGCGGCTGGTCGCCGGCTCCGGAGAACAGCGGGGCGATAACGGCGGCGTGCGCGTCGTTGTTGTTCATGGGCGGCAGCCCGAGGAGCACCTCGATAGTGCGGATGACGTTCACCGTGGTGTAGAAGCGGTGGTCCACGAAAGGCATCGTGGCAGGCGGCGAGTACTTGCTGATCACCAGGGCGAGGCTGCGGTGTGCGTCCACGTGATCGGCGCCGTTCTGGGCGTCGTCTTCGAGGATGAAGATGGCCGTGTTGTCCCAGTAGGGGCTGTGGGAAACGGCATCCACCACGCGGCCGACCGCCAAGTCGTTATCGGCAACCGAGGCAGCCGGGCGCGGCATGCCCGGTCGCGTGCCGATGGTATGGTCGTTGGGCAGCCGCAGGACAATCATGGCGGGCAGACTATCCTTGCCTTGCTGCCGGCCACGCACGAACTGCGCAAATTCGTGGAGGAATTCGTCAGCCCGCAGCTGGTCGGGATAATCCAGGCGGAAGTCGGCGAAGCGCTCGTCGAAGTGGCCGCGCAATTCAGGTTTGGTTGCGGTGTTGAAGGCTATCCTCGGAACTGGCCACGGGTACGGGCTGGGACTGCCCGGCGGATCGCCGCCATTTTCGGCCAGAGGCTCGCCTTTCAGCACGGCAGCGCGCTCGCACTTCCCAGGCGGCGGTAGCGGCGTGCCCGCCTCTCCCGGTGGGGCCCCTTCGCCACCTTTGTCGCACCACGAAGTGGATACAAACTCGCCGTAGTGGCGATAGGTGAGGCCGTGGCGTGCGACGTTGGTCCAAAGGTAGCCGCTGCCGGGCTCATTGACGTCCGGAATGCCCTGGTGCAGCGGATAGGCTTCGTTCACCAGCCCTTCGAAATCGTAGGTGCGTTCTTTGCCTCGGTAATCGATCGGCCAGATCATTTCCGTGTAGTCGCTGGTGATAGCGGCGGTAGACCAGACGTGGCCGTCGCCGGAAACTTCGCCGCTGTCATAGAAGTTGTCGAGCACGCCGAACTGGCGGGCCAGCTTGTGCTCGTTGGGCGTGATGGCTTCCCCGTACATAGTGAGCGAAGGATCGCCGTCGCCGGCGCCGAGATCGCCAAAGACCTGATCGTAGGTGCGGTTTTCCTTAATGACGTAAATGACGTGCTGGATCTTGCAGCCGGACCGCGAACGCGGGTCGGGGCCGCAGCGGCTGCCGTCGTGAAATCCGATTGCTTGCGAGCGGCCGTTCATCAGATTGCTCTCCTCAACCTCCCGCGTGAGCTTGTCGAGGTTCTTCTCCGCTTCGCCGATGCTGACACGGGCCACGGAGCCGTGGAGCAGGCTGGCGATGTAGGGATGATTGTTGTTCTGGGGATTGTTAGCCGCCGCAGAGTTCGGTCCCGTACCTTGGGACTTGCCGCTGGCGATCAGAAGATCGTGGCCGTCGACGGTCAGCGCCGTTGGGTACCACTCGGTGGGGATGAAGCCCGCGGGCGTGTCCGCTAGTTGCGCGAGATCAAACACAGCGACTGCATCGGAGCCGGCGTTGGCCACAAACAGGCGCTTGCCGTCCGCTGTCCCGGCGAGCGCTTTGGGGATGGCGCCGAGGAATTTCTGGCCCGGCAAACGGGTGGAGAGATAACGCGTTACTTTGCCGGCGTCGGTATCGATGACGGCTACCTCATCCGCGTTGGCGAGGGCGGCGAACAGGAGCTTTTCGTCAGGAGCCAATAGCAGCGCGGTCGGATGCGAGCCGGCCCGGGTAACCGACACCGGTTCACGCAGCCGGATCCAGCGCGCTACCTTTCCTTTGCTCAAATCCAGTTCGGCCACCATCGAGGCATTCCATAGTGAGACCCAAGCCCGTGTGCCGGTACGGTTGGCAACGACGGCATATGGATAGGCAGAGGGAACTTCGCGGGTGGTGCTCAGGTCAAAGCGACGGAGGATTTTGCCGGTGGCGAGATTGAGCTGGAGCACGTCGTCAGAAAGGTTGTCGGCGACCAGCATTTGCTGCGTGCCTCGCCCGGCGATGACGGCCAGGCCGGCGGGAAATGGCACGGCGGTTCCGGGAGGAGCGTGCTTCATCGAAGGGGCGCGGCGTTTCCCCGCAGCGAGCGCCTGAGGCGGTATGGAGATGAATCGCTCCGGCGCGATGCGGCCGGAGTCGCAGCGGTAAACAGCAATGCCGTTACCGGTGCTGCCGGGAAGCGTGGCGAGGGGATCGGTGAGAGACCCGACCGACGCGAAAAGATGACTGCCGTCGGCGCTGAAAGCGAGGCCGAGGAAGTAGCTTTGCCGGGCTTTGTTGCCAAAGCGCGCATCAGGGTAGAACGTGACCTTGTTGGTGGCAAGATCGAGCACGCCAATGCCCTGCTGGTATTTGAATTCGGGCCGGCCAAAGCCGCCGTCGAGAATGGCGAGGTAATGCCGATCGGGACTAAGCGCCACCGCCACCGGAAGGCTGCCAACGCCGGTTTGCGGGTCGCCAGGTGCGGGAGCAAGCAGAACTTTGCCGCTCGGAAGATTGATCGACTTTCGGGTCTGTGCGAGAGTGGGACAGGCGAACACGAGGAGGACAAGCACGCGGAGCTTCATCGATTTACCCTTGCGGTCCGGAAAAAAATCCACTTCGGGGCATGAAAAAGCGGCAGACCCGCAACCCTACATTCTACAGGTATGCGAGCCAGGAGCCTGCTGGCGATAGGATCAGACGAAACCGCTATTTCGCATCCCGGTAGAGTAGCCGTGCGCGCTTGACGCTGTCACCGATGGCGGAGGACATCCGCATGACGCTGCCAAGAGAGACTCCCGGCAGTGGCTTGGTGTGTCCCACCGCGGCCAGCCCCATGGAGGCGATGCAGCCGCATTGCGTGCAGTCGGGGTTGCCTCCGAACTGGCAGGGCGTGACCCGCGTTTTCAAGTCGGCGGAGATGGTGGTGGTGCTGCGGGCGAAGATGCATTCGTCGGGTGAGCGGGGCGGGCTGGCATACTCACGAATGATGGCCTCGGACATTTCGAGCTTGGGGTAGAGGGGCCGGAGGCGCAAAAGCTCGTTTACCATTATCATGCGCTGCTCGGCATTAAGGATCTCCGGCGCAGTGTCGCCTATTTGTGGCGTAAACAGGCTGAACCAGATCCGCTTGGTCTCGGCTCGCGGATTCCAAAACTCCAAGAATTCTTGCAGATACGACGGGCGGTTGAGCATCTGCGCGGTTACCGTGCAATGGATGCTAACGTGATGCCCGGCAATGTTCTTGAGGATGCGATCGTAGGTCGCGGGTGCGCGGCGGACGTCGTGCTCGGGCGGCAGTCCATCAATGGAAACGGTCAAGTTCAGGCGCGGAAGGTTCCCCCAGTGGGCAGGGATATTGCGAAAAGCGCTGGTGACCAACTGAACGTAAATTCCTCGCCCGACCAGTTGCGGCAGCACCTGGTCCATTTCCCGGTAGCGCACGAGCGGATCGCCCCCAACCAGGGAGACGTGCATAGGACGATGTTCGTCCACCACCGCCAGAATGCCATTGACCAGGGCATCGTCGCGAAAGTCGGCCAGTTCGCGAAGGGTCACCCCACCCCCAAGGTGTCCCTGCTCGTAGGCATAGCAGCCCGGGCAGCGAAGCGGGCACTCCCGAGTGACCTCGATGGATAAGAACGGCCTGTCCCCAGCCAGAATGTGGCCCCAAGAACGGAAGATCTCGGCAGGTCCCACGTAAACCTCCTTAAACGGCCCCCCACAATCGCGGAAATGCCACGTCACCCAGGAAGGTATTGTACGCCCATCCCCGTGCTGCACGTTATCCGGAGCTCTTTCAGTGTGGGAATCGTGCTCCCCGCCTCGGGGATGCTATGATGCCGTCCCGGAGGGTTGCATGAGCTTGAACTTCGTACGCGCGCTAGGCTTGATGTTGCTGCTGGCAGGGATGGTGTGGGCGGAATCGCAGGCGGGTGGGCCGCCGCCGGTCACGGGCAAGCCGGTCACCACCGCCGACGGCCTTAAGTACTGGAACACCAAAGTCGGCACCGGCACTACTGCCACCGCCGGCCACAAGGTCAAGGTGAACTACACCGGCTGGCTCACCAACGGCAAGAAGTTCGACAGTTCGGTTGGCAGGGAACCGTTCGAATTCCAGCTCGGCGCCGGCCAGGTGATTAAGGGCTGGGACGAAGGCGTGGCCGGGATGAAGGTGGGCGGCAAGCGCCGGTTGGAGATTCCGCCTGCGCTCGCCTACGGCAGCCGCGGCGTCGGCGGGGGACTGATCCCCCCCAACTCGACGCTGCTCTTCGACGTCGAACTGCTCGATGTCAAGTGATGCCGTTTTGCCGGGCGCCGCGAGGGATCTGATGCTCTCCTCCCGGGGGTAATGTCACGTCCTCGGCATTAGTACTTGTCCACTAGGGCAAATCGCCTGACCCGCATAAGAGGTTTTTTGTAGTCCGCTCGCGGGCGTGTGGGATAAGCTGGCGCCAATCATTACGACTAATCTAAGGCGAAGCGCGGGCCGGAACGGCCCGGGTAAAGGCCTGAAGTAAGCCCCGATTCCTCGTCGCGCGCGCCACGCGTCTCGGAGGCCCTACATATGCAAATCCTAGACGTCCATGAGGACAACGCGCGCTTCTTTCAGGACTTGGCCCATGCCAAGCGGCGGGTGCTGGTAGTGGATTATGACAAGGTGATGGCGCCCGGTGCCGCCGCCTGGCCCAGCGCTATCCCCTGCCCGACGGTACCGGAACTTCTCGACTGCATCATGACCACCGGGCGCACCCGCGTGGTGCTTATTACCGGCAACCAAAAAGCGGAGCTTGCCCCGTCCGCGCCTGGGCCGGCACCCGACGTTTGGAAAACCGCCGGCTCCGCAGGCCCCGACGGGATGCTTCCCGCCATGCTGTCGAAATTCGGGGACGACACCGCCGTGGCCTACCTCAGCCACCGCGACCGTCCAGTGAACGCGTTTCCGCCCACCCGCAGCGAGCAGCGTTCCGACGCTCCCGGCGTCGGCTGCCGTCAGGCGTTTGTGCAATTCCTGGTGGACTGGCTGCGCGTGTGCGGGGGAGAATTCTGTTAACGTAGACACCATGTGGCTGGGTAGCAGTAATCTAACAGGACTGTGGTGGCCCCCATGCGGGTAAGTCTGCGGCTGTTTGTTCCCGTGCTGCTGGCGGTGATTGCCGTCTCCTTGCTGTTTTCCAGCTATCAGGTGCGGCGGGACCGTCGCATCCAGGAACGCGACGTGTCGCGGCGGGCTCAACTGCTGGCGGACAGCCTGGATGAGAGCGTGATCCGGGTGCTGGGCTCGCGCCAGGAGCTGCAGCGGCTGGTAGAACGCTTCGGCAATCGCGAACGTCTGGCCGGGATCGCCGTCTACGACCGCCGCGCGCACGCGCTGGCGATCACGTCTGGGCTAGCCAAGCGCCTGGCCGAACCTCCCAACGCCGTGTCGCAGGCCATCCAGAAGGAGGCCGGCAGCGACGAGTTCGTCACCTTGGACGACGGCCCGGCATACATCTATGCCGCGCCCCTGGAGCGTGACAACGAACTCGCCGGCGCGCTGGCCATCGTCCAGGATACCTCCTACATCGGCCGCCAGGGCACGCACCTGTGGCGGTATCTGCTGTTCAGCATTGCGGTGCAGGCGGTCTTGATTCTGCTCATCAGCGCGCTCATCGTGCGCCGCAGTATTCTCGCCCCGCTGGCCCGCACCGCACAATGGATGCGCGCCCTGCGCATGGGCACACCGGCGGCCCCAGCCGCCGCCTCCGCCGAACTGTTTCAACCGCTCACCCGCGAGGTGACTACCTTTGCCGCCAGCCTGGCCGAGGCGCGAGCCTCGGCGGAGAAAGAAGCGCAATTGCGCGTTGCCGCCGATTCCTCCTGGACCGCCGAGCGGCTGAGCGTCTCGCTGCGCACCAAGCTGGGGGAGAGCCGGCTGTTCGTGGTGGCCAATCGCGAGCCGTATATGCACGTGCGGCGGGGCAAGGGAATTGAAACCATTGTTCCCGCCAGCGGCCTGGTAACGGCGCTGGAACCGGTGTTGTGCGCCTGCGACGGCACCTGGGTGGCGCACGGCAGCGGCGACGCCGACCGGGACACGGTGGACGCGCACAACTGCGTCCGCGTTCCGCCCGAGCACCAGCGCTACACCCTGCGCCGTGTGTGGCTGACCAAGGAAGAGGAAGAGGGATACTACTTCGGCTTCTCCAACGAGGGCCTGTGGCCCTTGTGCCATATTGCCCACACCCGGCCGGTGTTCCGGGCAAGCGATTGGGAATGGTATCAAAAGGCGAACGCCAAGTTTGCCGAGGCGGTGCTCGAGGAAATGGCCGGAACCGAGCAGCCGGTGGTGATCGTGCAGGACTACCACTTCGCGCTGCTGCCGCGCCTCATCAAGCAGAGGCGGCCGGACGCGCGCGTGGCCATCTTCTGGCACATCCCCTGGCCTAATCCGGAAGCGTTTGGCATTTGTCCCTGGCAGCGCGAGCTGCTGGACGGCCTGCTAGGCGCCGACCTGGTGGGATTTCACATCCAGTCGCACTGCAACAACTTCCTGGAAACCGTGGACGGCACGCTGGAATCGCGCATTGATTGGGAACACTTCGCGGTCAATCGCAATGAACACCGCACCGCCGTGCGTCCTTTTCCCATCAGCGTAGTGTGGGACGAGCCGGTGCCGGACGTGAAACCACTGCACAAGAAGCAATCGGCGCTGCTGAACGAGCTGGGGGTGGAGGCGCTGTGCCTGGGCGTGGGCGTGGATCGCGTGGACTACACCAAGGGTATCCTGGAGCGCTTTCTCGCCCTCGAGCGCTTCCTGGAACGTTATCCCGCGTATCAGGGCAAGCTGACGTTCGTGCAGATCGGGGCTCCCAGCCGCACCCATATCAAGCGCTATCACGACTTGCTGGCAGAAGTGGAGGCCGAGGCGGACCGCATCAACTGGCGCTTCCAGTCCGGCAAATGGAAGCCCATCGTCTTCCTCAAGCGCCATCATAGCCACGAGCAGATCTCCCACTTTTACCGCGCCGCCGACTTCTGCCTGGTGACCTCGCTGCACGACGGTATGAACCTGGTGGCCAAGGAATTTGTCGCCGCCCGGGACGACGAGCAGGGTGTGCTGCTGCTGAGCGTCTTCACCGGCGCGGCCCGCGAGCTGCGCGATGCCTTGATCGTCAACCCCTACGATACCGAGCAGCTTGCCGATGCCATCTTCCGCGCCCTGGAGATGGACCCGCACGAGAAAAAGGCGCGCATGCAGCGCATGCGGCGCGAGGTCAAAGAGAACAATGTGTATCGCTGGGCCGCCAGTTTGATCGGAGACCTGTGCGAGACCCGCATTGAGGCTCCCCCGGCCGCGCGCGAAGAACGCCCCACCCTGGCGGCGGTGCGATGAGCCTACCGCGCTGGGCGGCGCTGGCCTCTGACTATGACGGAACGCTGGCCAACGGCGGCCGCGTGGCTCCCGCGACTCTGGAAGCTCTGGCACGGGTGCGGGACTCCAGGCGCAAGCTGGTGCTGGTGACTGGGCGGGAACTCAAGGAGCTCTTCGACGTTTTTCCGCCAATCACCATTTTTGACCGTGTGGTGGCGGAGAACGGCGCTGTCATCTATGACCCGGCCAGCGGCAAGCGCCGTTTGCTGACCCGCCAGCCGCCACGCAAGCTGGTGGACGCGCTGCGGGCGCGCCGGCTGAAGCCACTCTCCGTCGGGCACGCCATCCTCGCCACTACCCGGGGGAAACAGCGCGTGGTCGCCAAAGTCATCAAGGAGCTGGGGCTGCCGTTCGAGGTCATCCTCAACAAGCGCTCGCTGATGGTGTTGCCGCGAGGCGTGAATAAAGCCAGCGGATTACGGGGTGCGCTCGGTGAATTAGGCGTCGCGCCCGAAGATACCGTGGGCGTCGGCGACGCAGAAAACGATCAGGACTTCCTTGCTCTCTGTGGCTACTCCGCCGCCGTCGCCAACGCGCTCCCCAAGCTCAAGCGCAAGGTCGACATGGTGACCTCGGCCGGCCACGGCGAGGGCGTGGTCGAACTGGTGGCGCGGTTGCTGAATGGGAGCGCGCCTGCCTGAGCACAGTTTCCGCCTTGCGGCTCGCCTGAAGCCATACCCTTCCCAAGACTAATGGCAACTCCCATCTCACTTTGCCCTTCCATCAGCGTCCATTACGATAGGAAGCTCTACCGGAGGACACCGTGAAAATTCGCCTCGCCGCCTGTGCGGCGATTTTTCTGCTTGCATCCCTCGCTCGCGCGCAAAAGCCGTCTGTGCAGGTAGACAGGGTTGGCAAGACTGGTTTCGTGCAGCTCCATGCGGAGAGCTTTAAAAACCTCGACGCGAGGCAGCAGGCGCTGGGGTATTGGCTCACGCAGGCTTCCATCGCTATCGATCCGATTATTTATGATCAGTTGTCTCCATACGGCCTGCGGCAGAAGCGCCTGCTGGAGGAGATCGTCGCCCACCGCGAGGGCATCGACCCAGCGGTCCTCGGCAAGATCACCGACTTCGCCAAGCTCTTCTGGGCCAACCGCGGCAATCACAACGAAAACACCGCGCGCAAGTTTCTCCCGGCGTTCACTTTCGAAGAGCTGAAGCAAGCGGCGCTCCGGGCGCAGCGTCACGGCGCCATGAAGACTGCGTACGGCGATCTGCCTCCGCTGGCCACGCCCCCGGAACTATACAAAGAACTGGAGGAGCTAAAAGCCTCGCTGTTCGGCCCCTACTTTCAGCCCATGATCACCGCCAAAAGCCCGGAAGGCGGCAAGGACATCCTGCAAGCCAGTTCGAATAATTTTTATTCCGGCGTGAGCCTTGCCGATGTGAAAGGGTTCAAGGAGAAGCACCCGCTGAATTCGCGGCTGGTGAAGGAAAAGGACGAGACGCTTCACGAAGAGATTTACCGCGCCGGTACGCCCGACGGCCGCGTGCCGCCTGGCCGCTACGCCCTCTACTTGCGGCGCGCGAATGAGTATTTGGAGAAAGCGCGGGCGGTCGCCGATCCCAAGCAGGCGCAGGTGATCTCCGACCTGGTTCGCTATTACCAGACCGGTGACTTCCAGGACTGGCTCAAGTTCGGCACTGACTGGGTGCAAGACAACCCTCCAGTGGACTTTGCCAACGGTTTCATCGAAATCTATCGCGACGCGCGTGGCGCCAAGGGCAGCTCGCAGAGCTTCGTCTGCGTCACCGACAAGAGACTCAGCGACAGTATGACGAGGCTGGCTGAGAATGCCGCCTACTTTGAGCAGAAAGCGCCCTGGGAGGAGAAGTACAAGCGGCGCAGCTTCCGCCCGCCGGTGGTGAAGGCCGTGGAGACCCTGATCGAGACCGGTGATTTCCAGGTCACCACCATCGGCGATAATCTGCCCAACGAAAACCAGATCCGCGAAAAATACGGCAGCAAGAATTTTCTGTTCGCCAGCAGCACCCGCGCGCTGAACCAGGCCTCCGGCTTCAAGTCGCTGGAGGAATTCGCGGCCACGGCGGAAGAGATCGCGCGCGGCAAGAAGTACGGCGATGAAGCCGAGGATCTCGAGACGGCGCTGCACGAGGTCATCGGCCACGGCTCGGGCAAGCTGAGCGAGCGGCTGACCCGCGGCTCCGAACCTTACTTGAAGCAGTATTACTCCACCATGGAAGAGGCCCGCGCCGACCTGATGGCGCTGTGGAATGCCTGGGACCCCAAGCTGAAGGAGCTTGGGTTGGTCGCCGACCAAGACGAGGTAGCCAAGGCGATGTACGACAACGCCACCCGCGTGGCGCTGACGCAACTCCGCAAGATCCCCAAGGGCGACACCATCGAAGAAGACCATGCCCGCGACCGGCAGCTCATCGTGCGTTACATCATGGACAAGGTGCCCGGCTCGATCGAGCAGTTTGAGCGCGGCGGCAAGACGTACATCCGGGTCAAGGATTACCAGAAAATGCACAAAGGCGTGGGCATGCTGCTGGCCGAGCTGATGCGCATCAAGGCGGAGGGCGATTACGGCGCCATCGAGGCTCTGACCGAGCGCTACGCCGTGCACTTCGATCCCGCGCTGCGCGACCAGGTCGTCGCCCGCTACAAGCAGCTCGATATCCCGACCTACTGGGCGGGAATCAACTCCTGGCTGGTGGCGCGCTTTGACGCCAAAGGCGGCGTGAGCGGCGTCGCGATCGAATATCCGCGAGACGCGGTGCGCCAGTATCTGCATTATGCCGCGATGTACGATCAGGGACTGACAGTGCCCCCGCCCGCGATGGGAGCGAAATCCTCTTCGAGGGGTGATCACGAACCGCGCCTGAGCCTTACCAGCCCTTAGGCTGCCGGAGCAGTCGAAGCGCCACCGCCGGAGGCTTGGACGCTCCAATTCACCTCATGGAGGCGAAGAGGCTGAGCAAAACCCTTGAGCTCGACCTCGCCAATATCCGAAAACACGAAGGCCTTGCCGAGGCACAGTTCCCGGATCACATTCGAGGCAAGAATCCGGCCTGGTTGGGCGAAAGCACACACCCGCGCTGCCAGATTGACGGTGGTTCCGAATAAGTCCTGGTGGTCGGCGACCGGCTCGCCCGCGCTCAGGCCGACTCGCACATGGATGGGCTGCACCGCTGGATTGAGGTTGCGAGCGGCAAAGGCCCTCTGGATCGCCATCGCGCACTCGAGCCCCTGCGAAACCGAAGCGAACGAGGCAAGGATGCCGTCTCCCGTGTGCTTGACCTCGGTGCCGGCGTGGCGGTTCAAGGCTTCTCGGATGACAACGTTGTGCGCGGTCAGCAGCTCGTGGAAGCGCTGGTCGCCAAGCTGGCCAGCCAAAGCCGTGGAGCCAACGATATCCGTGAACATCAGCACTCGGAAGGCGCCGTCGGCTGGCTCGGTGCCGGAATGTGTAGGTTTCTGCTGGCCCAAAAAAGCGTCAACCTGCTCCAAAGTCACTTCAATCAACTGATCGGCTACCAGGCCGTGGGCCTCTTTGTGCACCCTGATTGCGTCCAACAGACTGGGCGCTTCTACCAGGCAATAGACGCAGCAGGTTTCGGGATTGTGCCAGTAGCGGGTATAACGCACGTCGTACTTCGATTGAACCTGCAGATCCATCGCATGGGCCATGGCGACGTCTTCCGGCCGCGCCGAGACGTTCCGATGCACGTCCATATAAAGCGGCATAGCAATTTCCCCCCTGGTAGAACCTGCGGACGGCGAGTTCCCAATATCTTACGCCAAATGTTGGCCAAACAGCTCGTCTGGAACCGCCGACCGTACCCCCGACCGCATACCAGCCTGCCCTGGCGCTCACGAGTTCCCGATCAGGATCCCGGTGAGAAATACCAGCGTTCCTCCCAAGCCGACCTGGAGTGCGGCCGAGAAGACCGGAGTCTCCATATAGCGGTTGCGGATCCAGGTGATGGTGGCTAGCTCCGCCACGACGACGACCACAGCCACGGCCGTGGCCACGTGGAACACCGGAATGAGGAAGGGAAGGGTGTGGCCAATGCCGCCCAGCGTGGTCATCAGGCCGCAGACCAGGCCGCGCAGCCAGGGATGTCCGCGACCGGTGAGGCTGCCGTCGTCGGAGAGCGCTTCGGCGAATCCCATGCTGATGCCCGCGCCCAGCGAAGCTGCCAGGCCCACTGCGAACGCCGTCCAACTGTTGTGGGTGGCGAAGGCGGCAGCGAACACCGGCGCCAGCGTGGACACTGAGCCATCCATCAAGCCCGCCAGGCCGGGCTGCACGATCTGCAAGACGAACAATCTTTTCCGCGCGTCTTCTTCCTGGCGCTGGACGTCGGGCTGGAGTTCGGTTTTTTCCAGTTGCTCGGCGCGGTACTCGTGAAACCGTTCTTCCGCGGCAAGATCGTCGAGCAGCTGGCGAATATGAACGTCGGTGGCGCGCGAAGCGGCGCGTTCGTAGAACCGGCGGACTTCTTCTTCCATTCCCGCCGCCTGATTGCGAATGACGTTGAGGCGCAGCGGACGCGCCAGCCACAGCGGGCGCCGCTGCACGAAGCCGCGCACGTCTTGCCGGCGGATCAGGGGAATATGCTCGCCGAACTTCTGGTGATACAGCTCGATCAGCCGTCGGCGATGTCCGGATTCCTCCTCGCGCATGCCGTCGAAGACTTTGGCGGTCGCTGCAAACTCCGCCCGCAGACCTTCGGCGTAGTCGGCATAAATACGCTCGTCTTCTTCTTCCAGAGAAATCGCCAGCGCCAGCACTTCCTGCTCAGACAGCGTGTCGAAGCTCCTCATCCTGTCTCCTGACCAAACGGATTGAGTAATTGGTAAGTGGGTAATCGAGTAATTGAAACGCTCAACTCTGGGCTTCGGCTGAACACAAATTACTCAATTACCAAATTACCCAATTACCAACTTCACGAAGCGGCCCATAATACAAAAGAGGGGACTCATCGTCCCCTCTCTGGTCCGGCGGGTTGTCCGCGGCTCAGGCCGATTTCTTTTGTGCCTGCATCTGCGCCCAGAAGGCCTGGGCACGCTTCTCGGTCTCCTCAGGAGTGAGGATTTCTTTGCGAGTGGCGATCGACCAGGTATGTCCGAACGGGTCCTGCAGCTGGCCGAAGCGGTCACCCCAGAACATGTCGGTAACCGCCATGGTCTCACGCCCGCCGGCCGAGACTGCACGCTTGAAGGAGGCGTCTACATCGGGAACGTAGAGGTGCAGGGTGGCGGTGGTGCCGCCCAGGGTCTGTGGCGACTTGCAGGGTGACTGCGGGAATTCGTCGGCCAGGAAGATGATGGAATCGCCGATCTTCAGCTCGGCGTGACCGACGCTGCCACCCGGCCCATCCAGTCGTGCTATCACCTCCGCACCGAAGGCGCGCTTATAGAAGTCAATCGCTTGGCTAGCGCCCTTGATCACCAGGTGCGGCGTCACCGTATGGAATCCTTCTGGAACTGGCGTTACAGCCTTGCTCATAGATTTCTCCTTCCAGGTTGTTGTGTCATCACAAGCTGCGCTCCCGGGCCGCTGCCAGGGAACGCCGGTTTCATCGCGAAAACTCCCCATATGAGACGCGTCCGGGGGCGAAAACGCTTCACCCGGTTTTTCCACATTTGCACTAATCACGGGCATTGACGCCGTGCGGACTCGCGTTTAAGGTGAGCACCGTCGACGGCTGAAAGGGTTGGCTTCCTAATCAGTAGCCAGTCCGAAGTAAGCTGGGTGATCAGTCCGGCAGGGCGACCCGCCGAAACTGCCAGGCCCGAAAAAACCGGCGAGCTTGCGAGAGAGCGCTGGGGCTTGGAACTGCGAAAGCAGTGATCGCATCAAGGGCTGTGACGGTGCATGTTTCCACGTCGTTGACTCCCTCGCAGGAGTTGGCGGCTAGAACATAACCAATGTCGCAGCCCTTTCTGTTTTTGTGCGGGAGTGCTGCAGGAGTTTCGCGTCCGTGAAGGAGCAACTGGAATCCCTGGTTTGGCAGATGGTCCGCAGCGGCATCCGCTACGGGGAAGCGGTGCGCGAGTTCAAGAAGGCCTTCCTGACCAAGGTGCTGGTGGAGAACCGTGGCAACCAGTGCCAGGCAGCCAAGGCTCTGGGCATGCACCGCAACTCTCTGGGCCGCACCCTGGCCGACCTCAAGATGGATGCGCGTGCCCTGCGTACCCAGCTGCGCCGGCCGCCGCGCGGGGAACATCCCGCCCCTCCGCGTCGCGCCGTCTCCGGCCGCTGAGCCACTCCCCTGATTCCGTTCCCAACGCCGTCTCTGCAGTTCGCTGCGGAATTCTGCCAGCTTACTGCCCGGATAAAACATTTTCACAAGGATGCGTTGACAGCCTCGTCTGCGGGATATACTAGGGCGATTGGGTGAGGGTGTTGCGCCAGCTAGTCTGGGCGCGGCCGGGACACAGTTACGTTTCACAACAACATTTGCAGTGTGGGGAGAGCCGATGAATGCCCTGCTGGTGTACCCGGAGTGGCCGGACACGTACTGGAGTTTCAAACATGCCTTGCCGTTCCAGGGCAAGCGTTCCGCGTATCCGCCGCTGGGGCTGCTCACCATCGCCTCGCAGCTTCCCGGGCACTGGAAGAAGCGCCTCATCGACACCAACGTCCGCCAGCTTAGCGACTCCGACCTGCGGTGGGCCGACGTGGTGATGCTCAGCGGTATGCTGGTGCATCGCCGCGAGATCCTCGACGTTCTGGCGCGCTGCCGCACCCGCGGCGTGCGGACGGTGGTCGGGGGCCCCATCACCAGCAGCGTAGACGAATTGCCGCTGGCCGCCGATCACGTGGTATCGGGCGAAGCCGAAGACCTGATGCCTGCTCTGGTCGCCGACCTGGAAGCCGGCGCCGCCCAGCCCTTCTACAAGGCGCACACCTTGCCCGACATGAGCAAGACGCCGCTGCCCGACTTGGACCTCGTCAGCCTGCGGCCGTACAGCGCCATCGGCATTCAGTACTCCCGCGGCTGTCCCTTCAACTGCGAGTTTTGCGACATCATCGAGATCTACGGCCGCAGGCCGCGCACCAAATCCCCGGCGCAGGTGGTGGCCGAACTCGAGCTGCTCTACGACCGCAAGTGGCGCGGCTCCGTCTTTCTGGTGGACGACAACTTCATCGGCAACAAGAAAAAGGTGAAAGAGCTGCTGCCGGTGTTGGGCGACTGGAACTCCCAGCACGGCCGGCCGTTCACCTTCTTCACCGAAGCGTCGCTCAATCTGGCCGATGACTCCGAGCTGCTGGAGATGATGAAAGCCGCCGGTTTCATCCGCGTGTTCCTCGGCATCGAGACGCCGGTCGAGGCCAGCCTGAAGGAAGCGCAGAAGCTGCAAAACACCCGCCGCAGCCTGCTGGAGAGCGTGCATCACATCCAGAGCTTCGGCATCGAGGTGATGGCCGGGTTCATCGTTGGCTTCGACAACGATCCCGACGACGTCTTTGACCGCCAGGTGGATTTCATCGACAAGAGCGCTATCCCCCTGGCCATGGTGGGCCTGCTACAGGCGCTGCCCGGCACCCAGCTTTATCGGCGCCTGGTCAAAGAAGGACGGCTGGTCACCGAGGGCACGGGTGACAACATGGAGACCCGGCTGAACTTTATTCCCAAGATGGATCCGCAGCGGCTGATCGACGGCTACCGTTCCATCCTCAAGCGCATCTACGAACGCGACGCTTACTACGATCGCGTGCGCCGCTTCCTCAGCCAATACCAGCCAGCCAACCACGTGCGACACCAGGTCTGTGATTACCTGGCGTTCGCGCGTTCGCTGTTGAAGCAGGGCGTCCTGGGCCACCAGCGGAGCAGCTACTGGAAGTTCATCTACGACGCCGCCACCCGTTATCGCCACGCCTTCGGTACAGCCATCACTTTGGCCATCATGGGCTACCACTTCGAGAAGATCACCGAGAACGTGTTGCGGCTGGATCCTGCGGCTGAAGCCGGTCTGGTCGGCCTGCTCGAGCCCGGCATGCAACAGAGCGCGTGGCCGGCATCATAATCCCGGCCGCAGGGGGACTTGCACTTCTTCACTCTCAGTTGTTGGGGCACCGGGCATGGGTGGGCTTGTACACCGCTTGGAAAAATCTCGCAGTTCAGGCTGTCCCCTTTTCCCCCCTTTTCCCTGTGCCAGCGCCGATTGCGTGGGCCGACCGCCGTGGTTTTTACTCCCTGTGGTGTTCCAGCACCCGGATTGACCGCCCTGCCTTTAGAGCGTTCTGGTCGAGCTGGATGTCCAAAATCCTGCCCGCATCGCTTACAACGATATTGGCCCTTCTGGCCGCATGGAGGAAGGGGTCAAACAGGCCGTAGCGCCGTGTGACCGTGCCGTCCTTATCACTTAGAAGCGGGAACCGGATGCCGATCTGCGCAGCGAATTCACTATTTGCATAGATACTATCCATGCTGATCCCGATAACCTGAGCTCCCAGTGGTGTGACCTCTTTCTGAAACGCCTGCAGAGGAGAGCACAAAATCCCAAAATTGCGCGCATCGGGTGCATTGGACGAACGCGGATGTGAGCGTTATGGCCGCCTATTGCGGCGTGGTTCTCACCAACGTCAACTTCCCTTTTTCATTTGAACCGAGAAACGTGTAGTACGGAGGGGAAGCGCATGCAAGCAGGCCCCCAATATGAAAGTCGGAGTGATGATAATCCCCGAGCTGCTGCCCGTTGTACAAGTCAAGTTCCCGGACAACCACGGCGGCGGTTTCATCCGTGTTCGCCTTCGCTATGCTATAAACGGCCATAAGCCGGCGGCCTGCCACCTTCACGTCTCTAAGAGTCCCACCCCGCGGGGGCGTTAAATCGATAACGTCCAGAGCAGCCCCCGAAGGCGAGATACTGTAGACGGGACCACCATTCGTGTCGCGGGTCAGGTATACGTCGCCATCCTGGCCCGTGTTGACGAACGAGAAAACCATTGCTGCTTGGTATGCGGCGTCTGCCTTGATGTATGGCTGCCCGGCCGGTCCCTCCCCGGCTTCGTCTTTTGCTTTTGCGTCGTTCGGGAGTACAACCCTGCGAAGAAGCTGGCCGCGACTGTCGAAGATACCCACAAACGGAGCACGGTTCGGAGAAAGCGGCACCCCTGCGGGAATAGTCTTCGGGTCGGGGGGCAACTCGACACCACCGATTAGCAAGTCGCCAGAGGGAAACGACCCGAGATAACTTCCGCGGAAGTGACCCTGAACCGGAGACGCTGAACCGAATCCGCCGTCGGAATCGAATCGGACCAGGTAGTCCGAATAGCCGTCCTCGGACTTCTCCTCGAGCAGTACTGTTAACTCGCCACCGGGGCTGGGGGTAAAAACTTCGTATTCTCGCATCCTTGGCCAAGTCACGAGGCAAGGCCTCTAGTTGGCAGTACAAAAGCCGAAGCAGTTTCGCTGGTCGTAATAGCGCTGACAATTCTGAGAGCTACGCTCCTCGGCACCGCTTGCCCAAAGGCCTTGGGCATCACCATAGCACAGAGGGTGATAACCGCGACGCGGGAAAGCCTCTCGCCCAACATGTCTTCACTTCCCTAGGAAAAGCGTCTCAAAAGACACGTAGTCAGGATCCACAAACGCGGCCCTCGGGCGGGGCCGCTGCACCTCCGCGGCCGGGGCCAATGCGCATGACAGTCCTTTTGAGGTTGCCATAGTATACGGCTGTATATTGCAGCAGAGCTTGTGCTCGACGTAGCAGTTGTCACAAGATGTCGGGTCGTCGGCGTTGCACCCAGTTGAGGAATAGTAGGTAATGCACCCCTTCCCGTCGTCGCACATGCCCTGCTCGATGACCTCGATCGCCCCAAGGCTAAAAACACCGGGGCGGCACGTCAACGAGTAGAAAGTCCCTATCACCCAAAGGAACCGAAAGCCCCTATTCCCCAGCACGGGAATCTCTCGGCGCGGTTGCCGATTTTAGTTGACACCGCAACGCTAAGCCCAGTGGCCGGGTGCCGCGGACGTGCGTGCACGTCTCGGACTCTACTAATGGAAGGGCTGGGCTTCTCCTGGTTAAGCGTTCCCAGGATCTGCTCTTATCCCATCTCCATCTCCTGCGCCGGCAGCCGATAGCGCAATGCGGCAACCAGCCCGGCCATCATCCCCAGCGCCGCCAGCAGGAACGCCGCAGGCATCCCCAGGCGTGAGGCCACTGCGCCCCACAGCACGCTGCCGGCGGCCATGCCGCCCTGTAGCACTAGCAGGTACATGGAGAGCGTCCGCGCCCGAATCCACGCCGGGCACATGATCTGCGCGGTGACGTTCAGCGTGGCGATGATGGCGATCCAGCACATGCCGCCCAGGAACAGGATCGCGCACAGCCAGCCGAACGCGGCGAGCTGCGCCACCGCGAAGGTCACGGCAGCGAACAGTACTGTGGCCATCACCACCAGCGCGTCGCAGGAGAACGCCCGCCGCAAGCCGGGCAGCAGCACCGCGCCGGCCAGAGCGCCCAGCCCGAAGGAGCCCAGCAGCAGGCCGTAGCCGATGGGGCCGTGCGGGCGCGCCACCAGCGGCAGCAGCGCCCAGATCACGCTGGCGAAGAGGCTGAACACTGCCGTCCGCACCAGCACCGCGCGCACCGTCGGAGCGCCGCGCGCGTAGCGGAATCCCGTCGCCAGGGCGTGGCGCAGACGCTTGGCGGGCTCGGGCACCTCGTGCGGCACCCGCTTCCAGCGATAAAGAAAGATGATGACGCCGAAGAATGACGCTGCGTTCAGCAGAAACGCGAATCCCGATCCCGCCAGGGCGATCACCAGGCCGCCCAGCGCCGGTCCCACGGCCCGCGCGGCGTTGTAGCCGGCGGAATTCAGCGCCACCGCTGACGGCAGCCGCCGGTTGGAAACGATCTCCGGCGTGATCGCCTGCCACGCGGGATCGTTCATCACCGCGCCCAACCCGAGCGCGAAGGTCAGCAGCACCAGGCTCCATGGGCTGACCATGCCATACACGGTCAGCAAGCCCAAAGCGGCGGCGGCCGCCACCATCCACGCCTGGCTCCACAGCAGGAAGCGGCGGCGGTCCACCATGTCGGCGAGCGCGCCCGCGGGCAGGATCACCAAAAAGACCGGGAGCGTGGTAGCGGCCTGCACCAGCCCCACCATCATGGGCGAGGCGGTGAGGGAAGCCATCAGCCAGCCCGTCCCCATGTTCTGCATCCAGGTGCCGACGTAAGAGGTGACCGAGGCAATCCACAGCGTGCGGAAGAGCGGCTCGCGCAGCGGGCCCCAGGCCGACTCGGCAGACGGCGGCGTCGGCGCCGCCGCGTTTAGGCTGGGTTGCGGTTCGGCCATGCTGATGGAAGGGCCCTCGCGCAAAGCCCCCATGCTACCTCACCCCCCAAACCACTGACTGCCAAAAAGGGAAGTGGTGAGCAGGATTTTTCGATAGGGCTTAAGGCGAGGGAACGACGGCCGACACCTGGTTGGAGAAGCCGCTTTCCACACTGCTCGCATCCACGGCGGTCACCACGTAGAAGTAAGTGGCGCCGGAAGCGACGGTGTTGTCTACGAAGTTGGAGGCAGCTTCGAGAACGCTGTTGACCTTGGTGTACGGTCCCCCGGAAACAGTGCCGCGATAAACGTTGTAGCCGGAGACGCTGGAGGCGCTGGCCGTCCAGTTCAGCGTGACCGTGTGCTGCACCGCCGCGCTGACGGTAACGCTGGCCGACGCTGACTTGGTATTGTCGGCCGCGCTGGTGGCCTTGACCGTGAAGGTCCCCGTGGTGTTGGGCGCGGTATACAAGCCGCTGCCAGAGACGCTTCCCCCAGTCGCCGACCAGGTGACCGCGGTGTTGCTGGAGCCGGTCACGGTGGCCGTGAATTGCCGCGTGGCGTTGGTCAGGATGGAGGCCGAGGTGGGCGAGATGCTGATCGCAACCACTGGAGTGGTGGTGACGCTGACGGTGGCTGAGGCCGATTTGGTGTTGTCGGCCGCGCTCGTGGCCTTGACCGTGAAGGTCCCGGCGGCGCTCGGCGCGGTATAGAGTCCGCTGGAGGAGACGCTTCCGCCGGTGGCCGACCAGGTGACGGCGGTGTTGCTGGAACCGCTGACCGTGGCCGTGAACTGCTGCGTGCCGTTGATCAGGACAGAGGCCGAGGGCGGCGAGATCGTGACCGACACTACCGGAGTCGTGGTCACGGTGACCGTTGCCGACGCCGAGGCGGTGCTATCCGCCATGCTGGTGGCCTTGACCAGGTAGCTGCCGGCGGTGCTGGGCGCAGTGTACATACCGCTGGAGGAGATGCTTCCCCCGCTCGCCGACCAGGTGACCGCGGTGTTGCTGGAGCCAGTGACGGTGGCGGTGAACTGCTGGGTGTGACCGGTCTGCACGGATGCGGAAGTCGGCGACAGGCTGAGGTTAACGGCCGGACTGGTCGCCGCCTGGCTGCCCGCCAAGCTGCAGCCGGCCAGCGACAGAGTCATAAGGGAAAAAAATGCGATGATATAAATCTTCGCGCGCCACTCCCAGGCGGTGCGCTGTCTATAGGCAGCCATTCCTGTTCCTCTATTAGTTTGTGGCGCTATGCCTACCCTAAGCGGTCGCATCGCGGCGCACTAGATTCCCAAAAGACAGAGGCAAGTCGGCTGAGGACATGTCCGGGCGTAATTGAAGACCCACGCGGGGAGCGGATTTCGGGCCGATCCCCTTTGTCCGGTAGGACACTGGCCGTTAGCTTGCGGCCAACTGGATATAATTTCAGTCTGGTGTGAAAACCGTCCTTATCGTCGTGGTCCTGGCTTGTGCGCTGCTCTACGCCGGTGATTACGCGATGGTGCGCTACCACATCCCCAGGAGCCGCGATCCCCTGGGAACGGTGGAAGTTCAGCCCTACTACGCCGTGCCGCTCAAGGACGGCAAGACCGAGTTCATGTTCCTGAAACCGGAGAACCAGGTGTGCGTACGTTCCCTGTTTCCCCACCTGGGATACGATCCCTGCTGGTATGTGCGCCGTCACCGGGACAAGCGCATCAACGTCTAGGCATAATCTGGGCTAGCGCTTCGCAATCGGACCCTTGCCATCGGGATTACACTGTTTCGCGCACGCATTGCGACTCAGGTTGCGGTCAGGAGAAGAACGATGAAAGCGATCCGAGTACACGAGTTCGGCACTCCGCGGGTGATGAAGCTGGAGGATGTTCCCGATCCGAAGCCGGGGCCAGG
>Ga0335081_10003189_pt1 | contig 25772 bp, 28 predicted proteins | sample Lox_Sample_35_FD_206713 | JGI IMG/M metagenome (GOLD analysis project Ga0335081, IMG submission 206713) | Soil microbial communities from Loxahatchee National Wildlife Refuge, Florida, United States - Lox_Sample_3.5 | ecosystem: Environmental > Terrestrial > Soil > Wetlands | place: USA...
CGTCATGTTCCGCATGTCCGCCCTCGCCGGGTGGACCAGCCAGCACTGGCTGCACCGGATCACCCACCCCACCCTGCTCCTGTGCGGAGACAACGACCAGGTCACACCGCTGTTCAACCACCGGGTCATGGAACGGCTGATCCCGGACGCCCTGCTGCACGTCGTTCCCGGTACCGGCCACCTGATGCTGCTGCAGAACCCGGCCGAAGCCGGGCGCGTGATCACCAGGTTCCTCGCCGGGGCGGCAGGAAAGACAGCGGAGGCGGCGTGACAGCCCCGGCCGGCAGCGAAGTCCGCGGCGAGCCCGTCAAGCTAACCTCGTGCCGTAGCAGATCAGGTTTGCCCCGCTCGGGCTTTCCCTGCCGTCGCTGATCCTCCACACTGGCCCGGTGACTGACCGGCTGCGCAGCAGCAGCCCCTCGCCGCCGACAAGCCCCTGCTGGACCTGGTGTAGGAGCACTTCAGGGAGCGGCCGCACGACTTCGAGTATTTCGCCGCCGATCTGATGCGCATGAGCCAGCCCAACGTGGACCGCATCGACGTCACGCGGCCCTGGCGGGACGGCGGCCGTGACGCGGTGGGCGATATCTGCTGGGCCCGCCCTCTGATCCCGTTGCGGTCGAGTTCGCGCTGGAGGCCAGGTGCTACGGTCCGGCCAATAGCGTCGGCGTCCGGGAGACAAGCCGTCTGATCTCACGGCTGCGGCATCGCCGGTTCGGCGTCCTGGTAACCACCTCACACCTTGATGCCCAGGCCTGCAAGGAGATCCGTGAGGACGGGCACCCGGTCGTCGTCTTCGCCGGCCGTGACATCGTAGAAATCCTCAAAGGCAATGGGCTCGACGCTCTTCCTGCCCTCCGTCGCCATCTGGGCGAGCACTACCCTCCTCGTCAGCGAGCTGCCGACGCCTATCCCCAGACCGCGGAGGGCTCAGGTCGATGCGGCCTCTTTCACAAGTTCCTCCACTCGTTCGGCCGCGAAGCGCCTGAGGAGATACGTCAGCAGATCCTGCCGCCGCTGCTGGCCCATCACCGTCAACTCACCCATCGCGGGCGGCCGTGACACCGGCTGGGCCAGCAGCCGGTACCCGGCTGGCATGGTCGCGCCGACCGACCGCGTCGGTACCCGGGACATGGCCGACGCCGCCGCCTACGACGCGGCGGTCCGCCGCCTGATCGGGCAGGCAGCTTGCCGTGCCCGTGAACCGGCCACGACCATCTCGGCCATCTGGCTGTGCTCGCACAGCACCTGAGCGGCCGGCCCGCCTACGAGCTCGGCGGGGGGCTCATGCGGTACCTTGGCCGGCGCACTGCGGGACGTCTGTCCCTACGCGCCAGTGCCGGGCAATTGTGGACTGGTTTGATGAAGAGCTGGTTCGAACACCGCGATCGCGCCGATCCGGTCCCGCTCGACGATGAGCTGCCGGGACCGGCCAGGCGGCTCTTCCTTGCCGACCGCGCCTGCTGCTGCCCGGCCCGGCCCGTGGTCACGGTGGTCATCCCGGCGGGCCGCGGGCGCCCGTATCAAGCGGATCTGCTGCTGTGCGGTCATCACTACCGGGTCAGCCTTGCGGCCCTGCACGCCGCCGGCGCCGAGGCCTATGACCAGACCGGTGCGCTGATCATGACCGGAGAAACAGAGCAACCGCCCGCGCGCTGCGGGCACGCCGCGGCAGCCGCATAGCGGCAGGATTCCTGTTGTCCCTGGCCTGCCGGCACGGGGCTCCGTCTCGTAGACGGTCCCTGACATCCATGGGATAGTTTGCACGTCATCTCGCGCCAGGACCAGCGCACTGCAGCCTGGCCGGCAGTCCGGCGATTACTCACGAACATGAACAGCTACGGCCTGCCCGTGGTTGGAGTTCCGCCGGGCCGCCGGTGCCGGCGCGGCCGTGGCAGCAGCGGCCGGGCTGGGCGGTCACGTGGTATTCAAGGCCGACGTGCCCGGCCTGCTGCACAAGAGCGCGGTCGGCGCCGTCGAACTGGAGCTGCACGGCGCCGAAGAGGTACGCGCCGCGATGGACCGGCTGCGCGCCCGGTTCGCCGGGCGGATGTCCGGGGTGCTGGTCGAGCCCATGATCGCCGACGGCATCGAGACACTGGCCGGCGTCGCGCAGGAGCCGGTGTTCGGCCCGGTGGTGGTGTTCGGGCTCGGCGGCATCACCACCGGCGTGCTCGCCAACCATGCGGCCCGCCTCGCCCCGCTCACCGACGCCGACGCCAAGGACCTGATCCGCGGCATCCGCGCCGCGCCAGCGCTGCTGGAGCACGCGCCCGGCACCGCGGCGCTGCGCGATGCCCTGCTGCTGCGCGTCTCCCGGCTCGCCGGCGACCTGCCCCAGGTCGCCGAGCTTGACCTCAACCCGGGTGATCGTCCGCCCGGACGGCGTCATCGCCGTGGACGCCCGCATCCGGGTGACCAGCGAGCACCTCGCCGACCCATTCCTGCGCCGCCTCCCCCAGTGACCGCGGCAGGCCAGCAGGCTCAGGTCAGGACCCAGCCGACGTGAGGGGCCGGGGTGGGCGGGCAACCCTGGCCCGTTCGGGATCATCGGACGTTTCCGGGCCGAACGGGGCAGGGCTATCCCGTCCCGGTCCGGCCGGGCGCGCCCCCTGTACCCCTTGCCTCACTGTGATACCGGTGACCGGGCGAGCCGCAAATGGCCCGGCACTGCGGCCCGAACGCCCGTGCCGCTAGTCGTAGGTCCCGCCGGCCTGGTGCACGGTGCGCCTTACCCAGGCCGGGCGGAGAGCAGTATCACTAGCATCCCGGGCTACGTCTAAACCTGCGGATGACGCATTGTCGGGCTTGACGGTGAGGGCCAGGCCACAGGCCAGGCCCGGGAACGCGCGGCGAACCTCCGCAGCTCGACACGGCTCCGCTCGGACAGCGCAGGCGTCTAGCCGACGGGACCCGGCCGGGTTACCGTGGGGATTGAGCAGGAGACGGTTTCTGGGTCCTCGGCGGGGCTGCGTGGCGGTTGCCGCCGTGGGCTATCGCGTGTCGCTTTGTCTGTAGCGGTGAGCTAACCGGGCGAGGCTACCGCCGGTGCGGTGTACGGCTCGATTCGCAGGTGATGCTCATGTCCGATGCTGACAGCCCGAATCTGCCGGGGCCGCTGGAGCCACCGGCCCCGCAGGACGTGATGTCGAAGTTCGCGCAGCACATCGTGAACCGGCTGTTCTCCGTCGGACTGAGCCTGGACAGCGCACACAGCATCCTCGGAGATGGCCCTGCGGGTGACCGGGTAGCGGCCGCGACCGACCAGGTTGACCACCTGATCCGCGAGGTCCGCGATTACGTGTTCGCCGAGCGCGGCCAGAGAACCCAGGCAGACCTGCCCGGGGAATCCCGGCGGGACGGCCAGGAGCGTCCGGCGCCGACCGCGGATCGCGCGGCGCTGCTGCACGAGCGCGTGGCACGGACGGCTCGTGCATTGCAGGCGGGTGCGGCCGATTACGCCGCACTGCTCGAGCAAAGGGCCGGCCTTACCAGGCAGCCCGAGCGGATGGACTATCAGGTCGAGATCAAACGGTGGCGGGCCTTTGCTGAGCAGGCAGAGGAGATGGCCGGACGCTGGGAAGAGCCGCCGTGATCTGACGTTAGCGCACCTGCGGACCAGACCAGTCGCCCAGGCGGATTGCAGTCCAGGCAGGCAGTGAGGCGGTCGGCTAACCGCCCCGGAGCCGTCCATCACCTCGACCCCGGACGCGAACCCGGCCTCGAACCAACCCGCGAGCGGCGCTTTGCGTCTGGCCCGGCTCACGATGGAATCGCCGGCTGGCTGTGCACTGCCGGACTCATGGGCCGATGACACCGGCGTCCTGCTCGGCACCGGGCGGCTCCGGCCGGACCCGGAGCTGCGGGCCGCTGGCCGTTCGAGGCCGGACTTAAGAATCTGCCGCCGTTCACGTCCCGGAGCGGGGCGGGAACGACGGGGAGAGGAAGGCCAGCAAGGTGAGGCCGGCCTGACCCGTGTTAGCCACACGCAACTCCTCATCGCCCCGGTAGAAGGCAAGGGACCCGGCTCCGAAGGGAACCGTGCCATCGTCGGTATCGAGCGTCCCTTCGCCTTCGACCGCGAAGATCATCAGATCCGACGAACCGTGGGTATGCGGGGGGAGGGCCTGGCCAGGGCTGAGCCGGATGAGACGGACATTGGACTGCGAGCCCTCAAGGAACGGCTGAGCCACCACTCGGTTGCTGTCGTAGGCAGGAGCGTCGCTGAGGCTGATGATGTCCATCACCGCAGCATCGCACGCTGCGACCTGGGGCGGTACCGCTGGTCCGGCAGCTCGGCCTGATGCCCCGGCCTGCTGGCAGCCGGCATAGCAGAAAGTCGCAAGCCTTTCGCGGGTGCCTTCGGAGATGAGGCCGGCGAACATCTCGTCCATCGCGCCCAGGACGTGGAAGGTGAACCGCCCGGCCGGGGTGATGGTGCCGATGCCCTGCTTGAGCACGACCAGGTCGATCCCCCGCTCCTGGAGCTGCGCGGTGATCTCGGTGGGGTGGCGCACCGAGCGGGCCATCGGGGAAAGCCGGGTGACCACGAGTTCGCCGCCGCGTCATCATCCCGGCCCGCTGATTCATTCACCAGGGGGCGTAGCCGCCCGCGTTGGCGGCGCGCATCGCTGTGACGTAGCCGGCGCGCTCGTACGCGGCGCGGTCGGTAATGTCCGGCGCTGACAGCTTGCCGCGCAGCTCATCGACCGTCTGGAAGCCTTTGTGCCTCATCCAGCTGGACAGGCCGTCGAGCAGTTCTGTCGCGTATTGGGGTCCGTGGCGCAGCAGGGCGGAGGTGGTCATCACCACGTCGGCGCCGGCGAGCAGGTAGCTAACCAGGTCAGCGGGGACCTCCACGCCGGTGGTCGCCGCGAGCGAGGCTCGCACCTTGCCGCGCAACAGCGCGATCCAGGTCCGGGGAAGCCGGGCATCGGCCGGGCTCGACAGGTCGACCATCGGCCGGACCGCAAGCCTGTCCAGGTCGATGTCGGGGTATAGGAAGCGGTTGAAGAGCACGAGCCCGTCGGCCCCGGCCTCGTCCAGGCGCAGCGCGATCGCCCCGGGAGAGCTGAAGTAGGGCTTGAGCTTCACCGCCACCGGCACGGTGACCGCGGCCTTGACGCGCTGGAACACCTCGACGTGGCGTTGCTCGACGTCAGGGCCGGAGATCTCCGGATCAGCCGGGAAGTAGTAGATGTTCAGCTCGATTGCGGCGGCGCCGGCGTCCTGCATCGCGCGGGCGTAACCGGTCCAGCTTTCCGGAGTGACGCCGTTGAGGCTTGCGATCACGGGGATGCCGACGGCCGAGACCGCTCGCTCCAGCAGGTCCAGGTAGCCACCGGGGCCGACGTCCTCTCCGGCCACAGAGGGAAAGTAACCGAGCGCTTCGGGAAAGCTCTCGGCGGGTTCGTCGACAAGGCGGTAAGTTCGTTCGGCTCGCTCTCGCAGCTGCTCCTCGAACAGCGAGAACATCACGATCGCGCCAACGCCGCCATCCGCCAGCCGCCGGATGCCGTCGAGCGTGTGCGACAGCGGTGACGGGGACGCCACGAGCGGGTTGCGCAGCGCCAGGCCCATATATCCGGTCGAGAGGTCCATCACCCGGGCCTGCGCGGGTCAGACGGGATCAGACCGCTGGAACCGCGGCGGTTGAGAAGGACCACCCGCACACTCTACTTCGTGCTGCGAACGACCACATGCGACGGCGGTGCCGCCCGGGAGGCCGATCCTTATAACCTCTGAGTTCCCCAGGACCTCAATAGCCTGTCTAGGCCCAAGGTGCGTATTCTCTGCCGTGATGACGCGAGTTCTCTGACTGATGAGATCTCAGCTTTCCTGAAGGTCTATCGTCTTCCTCGTTGATTGAGCAAAACGGGTGAAGAAAGGGAGGCTTGGGTAGACCGGGCAGGCACGCGCCTGGCGGGCTGCCCGAGCGGGCCTGGCCTGCCGACCGGGCGGCTTACTAGCCGCCTTACCTGCATCTGCCTGTGACCGCAAGCGTTCGATTCGGGGTATCTGCGGTCATGATCACCCTGGTCTGGGGATAGCTGAGTCTGCTCCCTGTCCCCTGATAGCTGCCGGGTTCTGCGAGCGGGCGGGCGGGTCAAGGGGCGCGCAGCGCCCGCGTGCGGCGCCGCAGGCGCCCTTGACGCGGCCGGCCGGGAGCGGATCATGCCAGGCGGCAGGGGGCGGGGAGCCCCTGGTGGTGCGAGGTGCGGTTCAGCGGTTCAGGCGGGCGGCCTTTCTGTGCGGGGTGACCAGCCGTGGCGGCCGGGGGCGGGGCCAGGAGCAGCCAGCCTTACCTAGGTCCGCGGGGCGCTATCGCCGCCCCGGCGACATGATGATTGATCGGGTGTCCCCGCGCCTGCGGGGATGCGGCCGCTCAGTCTAATCAGGCCGTCCGCCTGGCCCTGGGGCCAGGGCCGGCAGCGGCTGACAGCGGCTCGGCGGGAGCTGGCCGCGGTGGTCCCCATCAGGTGAGCGAGGCTGTGCCGGGCCCGGCCGGGCGGTCACGGGCTGGTCATCCTGTCATGGAGTGAGGGGTCTTCAGGCGGCGGCGAACGCGTCGTCGCCGAGCTCGGCCAGGATATGGCAGGCCTGCCGGAGGATCTTGCGGGCCTCGGACAGCGCGGCGCGCTTGCCGTTGCACCGGTCCTTCACCTGAGCGTAGTAGGCGTGGTCCGGGGCCGAGGCCCGGGCGTGGGTCTTGCCGGCCTCGTACACCGCCCAGCGCAGCACCGGCGGTCCCTGCCGGGACAGCCGCCCCGGCGGTCCCTTGCGGTCCGAGGACCAGACGGTGACGTCCAGCCCGGCGAACCGGACCGCCTGGCGGGAGGAGGAGAACCGGCCCGCCCCGCCCAGCCAGCAGGTCATCGCCAGCGCGGCGAAGGGCCCGGCCCCGTACAGCCGCGCGGCCAGGACCTTGGCGCCGGCCAGGTGCCGGGCCTCTTGCAGCAGCTGGTGCCGTACCGCGTGCAGCCGGGCCTCCAGCGCCCCGAGCACCTCCAGCGCGGTGGCGACCTGCAGCTGCCCGGCCGGCGACAGATGCACGGCCGAGACCTCCCGCAGCGCAGCCAGGCCCGGCCCGGTGCGCAGCGTGCCCTCGCCCAGCGCCGGGGCGCCGTGGTGGAACAGCACCGCGTGGATCCGCTGCACCCAGGCCGTGTGCTCGGCCCGCAGGTCGTGATAGGTCTCCAGCAGCGCCCGGGCCTCCAGGATGCGGCCGGGCGGGATCCAGCATTCGGGCAGCCGGCCCTCGGCCAGCAGCAACCGCAGGTGCCGGCAGTCCGTCTTATCGGTCTTGGCGTGCCGCTTGCGGCCGCGGGCGAAGGCGGTATCGGCCGGCTCGGCCAGGTGCGCCGTGACGCCGGCCGCGGCCAGCTCCTCAGTGACATACCGCCACCCGGTACATCCCTCCACCGCGAACGCGACGTCATCGCGGCCGGCGAACCGGGCCAGCCAGGCCCGCAGGTGCTCCCGGTCGGCCGGGGAGACCTGGCCGCGGCGCACCTGCCCGGTCTCGGTGTCGAGGTAGTCAAAGGTGATCTGCTTCCGGTGAATATCCAGCCCGCCTACGATGGGCATCGGGACCTCCTCACGCTCCGGAGGGGCGCAGGCACGCGCCCCCTGCGAATTGCCTACGCGATTAATCGTGACGCTTCTGAGCAGGGGGAGGTCTCCCGCACCCGGCCGCCGGCCTCAGCCCAGTCCGACCCGATGCATGTCATCTAATGTGCGACATCTAATGTGCGACATCTCCCCCTCCGGCTTGACCTGCCGCGTGCGGCCGCTGTGGCGGGCGACCTCCCCCGGGTAGCCAGGCCCGACCGGCTCGACGGGCCAGTGGCCGCCGACTACCGAGATGATGTCCGCTGCCGGGACAACCTCTTCCAGCCGCCAGCCGTTGATCGTGCCGACGTCCATGTACTCGATGACCGCAGCACGTGCCCGGTGCCCCGGAGATGCGCCGCCATCGGCAGGATCGACTGCTCGTTCAACCCGCGCCTGACCACCATGTTCAACTTCACCGGCGCCAGCCCGGCACCGTCGATACCGGCCAGCATCGCGACCAGCTTGTCCAGGTCGCGGCACAGCAGCGGCTCGCCACCGGTCAGGCGCACCTGGCGGACCCCGAGACCGGCGAAGACCCGGGCCGCCTGGGTCAACTCCTCGAACGTCAGCAGCTGTCCGCGGGGCAAGAACGCGAAGTCGCGGCCGAAAACCTCCCGCGGCAGCAGTAGTGCAGCAGAACTGACATCGGTCGGTCACCGAGATCCGCAGGTCGCGCAGCGGCCGCGTTAGCACGTCAGCCCGACCACTCCGACGCGCCGATGATCGTGGCCTTGCCGCGACGGGGGTGATGCGTTCCGTGTTATCGGCGTCACGGACGGGCGCGAGGTGGCCCAGACTGCAAATCCGCGAGGAGAGCCTCGCGGATGGCTCTCGGCACCTGCTCCGGCGGGACAGAGTCCGCAAGTGCTACCAAGATGGCGTAGCGCGTGGCTGGGTCCTTGCTTCCCCCGGCTCTTGAATACTCCCCGATCCAGCATTGTTTTTACAATAATTATCGTTAGAATAGTCGTAACGAGGTCGCAAGAGCGGGAGGATGCGAGATGACCTACGTGATCGGGGAGCCGTGCGTGGATGTGCTGGACCGGGCGTGCGTGGAGGAGTGCCCGGTGGACTGCATCTACGAGGGCGAGCGGATGCTGTACATCCACCCGGATGAGTGCGTGGACTGCGGGGCGTGCGAGCCGGTGTGCCCGGTGGAGGCGATCTACTACGAGGATGACCTGCCGGACAAGTGGCAGGCCTACACGGAGGAGAACGCGCGGTTCTTCGCCGGGCCGCTGCCCGGCCGCGGCGAGCCGCTCGGCTCGCCGGGCGGTGCCGCCAAGCTCGGCGTGGCGGGTGCCGACACGCCCTTTGTCACCGCCCTGCCGCCACAGCGATAGCAGCCGCAAGGCAGCCGGCGCCGGTGCGGCACGGCCGGCCCTCGCGCAGACAGGCCCCAGCGTCGAAGGTTCTGGAGGAGGTCATGATGAACGTGGTCGTTTACGGGGATTTCAACTGCCCGTACTCGTACCTGGCCAGCCAGCGGGCTGACCCGCTAAGCCGGGCGGGGGTCGCGGTGGACTGGCGGGCCGTCGAGCACGACCGGGGCCTGCCGGTGACCGGCAGCCGCTCGGACCGCGACCGGGCCGGGTGGGATCGGGAACTGGCGGAGGTGGCCTCGCTCGCGCTTCCCGGCGAGCATGTGCCGGAAAGGCCCCCGGTGCTGGTCAGCAACACCGCGGCGGCGGTAGCCGCCTACGCCGAGGCGGTCAGCGACGGCGCCGCCGGTGAGCTGCGCCGCCGCCTGTTCCGCGCCATCTGGGTGCAGGGCCTGCCCCTGAGCAGCGCCTACGAGGTGCGCCGCCTGATCACCGCGGTGATGTGGCCGCAGGAAGACATCACCGGCCGGCTGGCCAGCCCGGAATTTCCCAGCCTGCTGCTGCGGGACCCGGATATGGCCCGGATCGTGCGCCGGTCCGGCGGCACGATCGCGCCGGACGGCGGGCCGCTGACCACGACCGGGTGGCGGCGGATCCGGCGCTGGCGGCAGGAATGGCTGGCACTGCCCAGCCAGGTCATCCCCGCGGTCATCGGCCCAGGCCAGGTCGTGCGGCCTGGCATCGAAGGGCTCCGCTACCTAGCCGAGCTCGCCGGCACGGCCGGCCCGCGGCCGCGCCTGCCGGTGCCTGCCGGGACCGCGCCGGGCCACGACACCCGGCCTGCGACGATCGCCCGGGCGGCCTGACGAGGCTGCCAGCACGGACATGGCAGACGGCGGTCCTGCCCGGACCTGGCACGCTGCCCCCGGAAAGGCTGGGCTGGACCGGGCGCGGACTTCGGTCACGACCGGGCCTGCACGCGTTTGCGCCGCGGGCAGCGACGGTGCCGATGACAGGACCGGCCAGATCTTCCAGTGCCCGCTTAATTTCTACTACAAAACCGATATAAAATAAGCCTATGGATACCGAGCAGCTCCTGGCACCGGAGGACACGTCCCAGCTCGGCCGCAGCCGCGCCGACGTGCTGGACATGCTGCGCGCCGCGGGCGGCCCGCTCGGCGTCCGCGAAGTCGCGCAGCGGATGGGGCTGCACCCGAACACGGCGCGTTTCCACCTGGAGGCGCTGACCGAAGCGGGCCTGGCCGCGCGCGAGACGGAGGACCGGGAGTCACCCGGCAGGCCGAGGATCGGCTACCGGGCGGTCGCGGACGGTCCGGCCGGGCGGCGGCGTTACCGGCTGCTGGCGGAGATGCTGACCAGCCTGATCGCCGGGACCATGCCGGAGCCGGGCAGGGCCGCTGAGGAGGCCGGGCGCGAGTGGGGTGCCTACCTCACCGAGCAGCCGCCGCCGTACCAGCGGCTGACCGCCGAGGAAGCGCTCGTGAAGCTGACCGCGATCATGGAGGAGCTGGGCTTCGCGCCGCAGGCCGAGGCCGGTGACGGCGGCGGGCAGTACCGGCTGTGCCTGCGGCAGTGCCCGTTCCGTGAGGTGGCCGAGCATCATCAGGACGTGATCTGCGCGCTGCATCTGGGGCTGATGCGGGGGGCGCTGGCCCGGATGCGGGCTCCGGTCACCGCCGACCGGCTGGATCCGTTCGTCGAGCCCAGCTTGTGCGTCGCCCGCCTGACAGATGCCGACGATCAGCTATTTCGTGATCGTCAGCAGACAGAACGTTATGAGCCCGGCGAGCACCAACCGGGCGCGGCCGGGACCCGGTAGTCCGACGGGACCGTACGGCTATGCGGGTTCCCGCGGCAATCCGGCGAGAACGGCAGCCTGGCTGAGGTTCAGGTCCCTGGTGGCGGTCAGCAGTGTCACCGGCCGGTCCGCGGCGAGCGCGCGGAGCCGGGCGAGAGCTTCCCGCGGGCCGGGCTCATCCAGTTCGGCGGTATACCGGCGCCGGAATTCGTCGGACTTGGCCGGGTCGTACCGGCACCAGGTCCGCAGTTCCGCCGACGGCGCGACGTCTTTCGCCCAGGCGTCCAGGCGGGCGGCGTCTTTGCGCATCCCTCGCGGCCAGACCCGGTCCACCTGCACGCGAGCGCCATCCTCTTCGGAGGGCTCATCGTAGACGCGGCGAACCCGGATGTCAGCGCCCATAACGCATCTCCCTTCAGCAGTCCGCGGGCGGCAGCGGCGATGCGAGAGCCGCAGATGCCATCCTCTCGATCGCTGCCGCGCTCGTGCACTGCGGCGGCACCGGGCCGGATCGGGCCGCCGCCTTGTCCGCTGGCCCGGCACCAGGACGAGGCTGCGTCACGGCTGCGCCCGTTTCCTCCTCACGCGGTCCGGCGTTCACGGCCGCGGATGTGCCGCGTGGCTGCCGGGCGGCGAGGAACACCGCCGCGCCGGGTGCCGCCTGACGGTGCGCAGGGCAGCGGCCGAGCCGAGGATCTCGGCGTAAGTAAGGCTGAGCCGGGTTCATGGAGGAGAAGAACGCGAAAGACCAGTGATCGGCCTCCGCCGGGGCGAGAACCTGCCGGTGATCCCCTGCTGGCGGCAGCCCGGGCACGGTCCCCGGCCGGATCCGGGGAGCCCGGGGACGGCGGCGACCCGGCCTGCTGGGCGTGCCTGGTCTGCCAGGAATGCGGGGCCGTGGTCAGCGAGGGCCACCGCGCCGGATGCTCCTCCTATTCCGCACGGCCGGCCGGTCTATAGTCCTGGCCGCGAACCTCTCACTTATGTACTGCCGCCCTTGTTAAAACCGGGCGATGCAGTACGGGCGGCGGTACCGCGGCCGGCTGCGCGACGCCGGCCAGCGCCATCCGGGTGCCACCGGCCGCGGGAAACGGGCGTCCGCAATGGCTACCTCTTGGGGCCGCGAGCGTCGCCGTGCTGGCCCCCATCCGGGAATCACCCCGCACACGCCCATTGACAGGACCCGGAGCTTATTTTTACTATGAAATTAGTAAAAAAGACCCGAGGAGGGTGATCATGACTGAGGTGAGCCTGACGCCACCGCGGGGGCAGCCGCCGGGGCCTGCTAGCCTGACCGCACGGCCGCCGCTGACGCTGGCCGAGGAGCACGTGCTGTTGCTATGGCAGGTCACGGCGAGCGCCGAGAAGCTGCTGACCGCGGCCGAACATGGCCGGTGGCCCGGCGCGGAACTGGCGGCGCTGGCCGGCTACGCGCGGGCCGAGGTGCTCCGCCAGGTCTCTGACGAGGAGGCGCTGCTGTTCCCCGCTGTCCCCGCCCAGACGGCGGCCGGGCTGGCCAGGGATCACGTGCGGCTGCGCGCCGCCGCCGAGATGCTGGCCCGGGCGGCCGCCGGGGAACAGCCCATGTCCCCCGCCCAGCTCGCCACCGCCGTCCGCGACTTCGTCACCCAGCTCGAGCGCCACCTGCGCAACGAGGACAACCTGCTAACGCCGGGCCGCGCGCCGCACCACGTGCCGGGCACCGTGACCCTCGGCGGCCACCCGCACGAGTGGTACCCGCTCACCGAAGGACCCGTGGTCGACCTCGACGCGCTCCCCGCAGACCAGGCGGTCCCCGCGGCCGTGGACCGGCTGCTGCGGATGCGACGCGGCGAGCAGGTCGAACTGCAGTCCGGCACCGGCCTGGACCCGGTGTGGCGGGAGATCAGCGAGCTCAGCCCGGGCGGCTACCAGTTCACCGTCCTGCAGGACGGGCCGGCCCGGTGGCGAATGCAGGTCACCCGCCGCCAGGCAGCCGTCTGACCGGGCGCGCGGCGTATTCCGCGCTTGCGCCGCCACGGGCGGCGCAAGCGACCGGGCATCCGCGGAAAGCAGAGATAAGGCACTCGCGCGAGGAGGCATCCACGGCAATCGCGCTGCGGCTCGGCGAGCACATGGCCGTCCCGGAACGGCTGGCCATCACCGCCACCGTCACCCTCGACCAAGCCGACGGTGTTCCCGCCATCGTCTCCTCGCACCTCGACGTGACCGCCTGGGTCCCCGGCCTGGGCAAGGCCGCCTTCGACACGGTGACCGGCGAGGCCAGCGACCTGTGCCCGGTCTCCCGGCTGTTCGCCGGGGCGAAGGTCACCATCGACGCCACGCTGGAACCCGCACCGTGACCGCCGGCACGGCCATAGCGCTTGCGCTGCCGCGGCCTGCCGAAACCTCGTTCACGGCCGTGCTCCTGCTCGCGATGGCCGTCTGGATCGGCGGCCTGGTCGCCATCTTCGTGGTGGCCAGGGTCTCCCGCGCCACCTTGGGGCCTGCGCAGCGGGTGGCGTTCTTCCGCGGCCTGGGCCGCGCGTACGGGCTGGCCGGCGGGGTGGCGCTGACAGCGGCGCTGGGCAGCGGGGCCATCCTGGCCTCCGCCTACCGCTGGGACGGGCAGCCGATCGCCAGCGCGGTGCTCGCGGCGGGCCTGATGGCCGTGACCGTGGCCGGGGGCCGCGCAGGCCCGGCGGATGACCCGGCTGCGGCAGGACGCGCTGCGCGGCCCTGGCAGCGCGGAGCTGGCGGCGAAGGTCCGGAGGGGCGCGGACGCGCTGGACGCCTGGCCGCGACCGAGCGGCACAAGCCAGCCGAAGATCTGGATTGCGATCACGTAGAGCAGGCGAAGAGCCATGAACTGCGATCTTGGCGCAGCCGCGTTTCCGGCCAAAGTGCAGGTCACAGAGGCTGCGTCGAGTCCCGAAGCAGGACACGGCGCGATTGCCCTGGGGCGGATCGCTCAGCGGGCTGTGTAGCCGCCGTCGATGTACAGCTCGAGACCGGTGACGAACGAGGCGTCGTCGCTGGCCAGGTAGGCGACTCCCGCCGCGATCTCGGCTGGCTTGCCGAGGCGCCCCATGGGGGTCACGTCGAGCATCGCCTGCTCTATCGGCGTGCCTTTCGCCTGGTCGAGAATCGGGGTGTCGATAAACCCGGGATGTACCGAGTTCACGCGGACGCCCCGGTCGGCCCAGTGCAGCGCGACGTTTTTCGTCAGCGTGCGGACCGCCCCCTTGGCCGCATGGTAGGCCGGCGAGGTGCCGAACCCGCCGCTGGTGCCGAAGATGGAGCTGATGTTGATCACCGACCCGTGCCCGGACGCGGCCAGCGCCGCTGCTGCCGTCTTCATCCCCAGGAAGACGCCCGTCTGGTCGATGTCGATGGTGCGGTTCCAGTCCGCCAGGGAGGTGTCCTCGATCGCCGCGAGATCACCCAGGCCGGCGTTGTTCACCAGGATGTCAAGCCGGCCGAACTCCTCCAGCGCCGCGGCGACCGCGGCTTCCCACTCAGGTGGCGAAGTCACGTCGAGGTGACGGTAGGACGCGCGGCCGCCGCTCTCTGCGATGTCCGTGACCACCTGCGTCCCGGCAGCGTCCTGAACGTCGGTCACCAGCACCGCGGCACCGTCGCCGGCCAGCCGCTTCGCCGTAGCCTCACCGATTCCGCTGGCCGCACCGGTCACCAGCGCGACACGCCCGTGCAACCGCTCCACCGCAACTCCCTTCGCCGCACGATGCCTCTAGCCACTACGAGCCTAAGGCTGCCGGGGCAGGCGCCTACCCGGGTGCCCGCCACCTGCTGATCCGCATCTGGATGAGCGGCAGCGGCGGCTGACTCTGGGGGGCGCAGGCGCGGGCGCCGGGCCGGGCGGGATCAGCCGGGTGGCCGCTTAGACCAGGTCGCATCCCGACACGGTGCGCGGGGTGCGCGCGAGCTTGAGCAGGGCATCGAGCCGGACGGGCGGGTGTCTCAGGCGGGTGCGGGCCGACCGTCCAGGCTGGCAAGTCGGGGTAGGCGTGAGCATGGTGCGCCGTCACCGGGGAATCAGCTCATCCTTCACGATCTTGCCCATGGCGTTCTTCGGCAGCTCATCGCGGAACTCGATCACCCGCGGGTACTTGTAGGCGGCGATCCGCTCCTTGCAGTAGGCGATCAGTTCCGGCGCCGTGAGCGAGGCGCCCGGCCGCAGCGTGACGACGGCCATGACCTCCTCGCCGAGCCGGTCGTCGGGAATGCCGACGACGGCAGCTTCGGCGACCGCCGGGTGGGCGTGCAGCACGTCCTCGATCTCGGCCGGGTACACGTTGTACCCGCCGCGGATGATCAGTTCCTTGCTGCGGCCGGCGATGAACAAGAACCCGTCCTCGTCGAAGTAGCCCAGGTCACCGGTGTGGAACCAGCCACCAGCGAAGGCTTCGGCGGTGGCCTGCGGATCGTGCAGGTATCCCTTCATGACATGCAGCCCGCGGGTGACCACCTCGCCCACGTGGTCCCTGCCGGGCGGCAGGGCGTTGCCGTCGTCGTCCCAGACTTGCGTCTGCGTCCCCCAGATGGGCTTGCCGACGCTGTAGGCACGCCGTTCGGTGAAGCTCCTGTTCTGGGTCATGGTGGACGCGGTCTCGGTCAGCCCGTAGCCCTCCAAGATGACGACGCCGAAGCGGTTCTCGAAGGCGTCCAGCACCGGCGCGGGTATCGAGGCGCCGCCGGAGATCGCCAGCCGCAGCGAGGAGACGTCGTAGCTGTCCAGACCGGGATATTGCAGCAGGGCGATGAACATGGTGGGCACGCCGTCGAAAACGGTGGCATGGTCGCGCTGGATCGCGGTCAGGACCGTGGCCGGATCGAACCGCGAGATGAGCGACATCGCGCAGCCGAACCGCACGCACAGGTTCAAGATGCTGGACAGGCCGAACACGTGGAAAAACGGCAGGACCGCGATGACCACGTCATCGGGCTGCACGCCAACCAGGCGCCCCGGGATATCCGCGTTCATGTACAGCTGCATATGGGTCAGCTCGGCCCCCTTGGGACGGCCGGTCGTGCCCGCGGTGTAGATGATGACCGCGGTGTCGGTCAGCATCCGCGGAGCGAGCCGGGGGCCGTCCGCGACGGCGAGCAGGTGCCCGAATGGATGCGCGCCCGGGGCGTTCTCGGCGTGGCCCACGGCGTAGATCTCGCTCACCCCGGCCGCAGCGGCGCCCTGGGCCGCATCGCCGAGCACGCCCTCCCAGGTGATCAGGATCTTCGCCCCGCTATCGCCGAGGTAGAACGCCACCTCCGGCGCCTTGAGCAGCACGTTCAGCGGCACGGCCACGCCGCCGGCCTTGAGGATCCCGAAATAGGCGACCGGGAACTGCGGGATGTTGGGCAGCTGCAGCGCCACCGGGTCCCCCGGCCGCAGACCGGCCGCCTCCAGGCCGGCCGCCAGCCGGTCCGACAGGGCGTCCAGTTCCCCGTAGGTCATCTGCCCGCCCGCATCGACCGCCACGGCCTTGCCGGGCGACGCATCCGCGGTTTCACGCAGGATGACCGCGAGATTGAAATTCATCGCTTCGCCCCCTCCTCCTCGCACACGCACGTTTTTCGAGCAGGGATCCCATCGCCCGGCGGCCGCCGCGCGCCTGAAGCGAGCGGCCGTCTCAGGCATCCGCTGCCGGTTCATCTCAGCGTGCGCGCCCAGCCAGCCACTGGTACAGGCGGACTTCCTGACTCGCCAGGACCTTCGCCACCTGGCGCCAGCGCCTGCCCGGCCTCCGCCACGTGGCCTAGCAGCCGCCGGCCCTTGCCACCTGGCGCCAGTACGTGCCCCGGCACGTGATGTCATCTACCCGGCAGCCCACAGACATCGCGACGCCCGCGCCGGCCAGACCGTGGTGATCGCGGCCGGGACTTCACCGCACGCCACGCACCGTATGGCCGGTTCGGTCCCCCGTCAGCCTGGCCCGCCACGCACCGGGGCCCCTCGTGATCGGGCCCTAGGGTCCTCGATCGGGGGGCGAAAGCGGCACGGAGAACTCGGCGATGCCGCGCGAGGTGACCTGGTTCGCGTGCTCGTCCGCGTCGTTGATCAGGGCTGTGACCGGGCTGTTGTCGGCGAGGTAGGTCCCGGTGAACGTATGGATGCCCCGTTCGCTGGCGGCCTGGGCGAGCATGCGGAGGAGCTCGGTGGCCAGGCCGGCGTCGCGCCAGCCCGGGGTGACCGCGATGGCGACGTCCGCGGTGCCGTCCTGTTCGGCTGGCTCGTAGCGGGCGATCGCGACACCGCGCTGGCTGGCGGGTTCGACGGCGACCAGCGCGAACCGGCTGGTGTAGTCGACGGTCGTGAGGTAATTGAGGAGTTCGGGCGTGACCTGCGGGTGGCCGCCGAGGAACCGGCGGCGGATGGTGTCGGCGTCGGCGGACTCGATCGATTCGGCCAGCGCGGGCGCGTCACCGGGCTGGATGGGTCGGATGAGGACGCTGCGCCCATCGCGCAGCGTGACCAGCCGCAGGTACTCCTGCGGGTAGCCAGGTGGCAGATCCGCGGTCTGCCCCGCCGGGCCCACAGCCCGGGGATGAGCGCCCCGACCTCCGAGGTCCATCATAGCGCCGGGCTACCGCCACCGATGGCGCCTGCCCAGAGCCGAAGGTCCCTGATGCGGGGGCACAGGATCTTCGAGGTCCTCCCGGCCGCGAACACCTCCGCCGCGCAGGAGATGAGCCGCCGGTACCAGGTCCGCGCCGGCCTCGCCGCGGCCATCGCGCGCGGGGACGCCGACCAGACCCGCAGGCTCATCACCGCAGTGTGACGGGCGACTTTGAGGTACGGGCGCCGGCCACCGATGACCCGGCTGAGGTCGGCTCGTGCGACTTCGTGCTGTTCTGCGTGAAGACCTTCGACGCCGACGCCGCTGCGGCCCGGCTGGGGCCGCTGATGGGTGAGGATACGGCGGTGGTGTCGCTGCAGAACGGGGTCGAGAACGAGGAGACGCTGGCCCGGGCGGTCGGGGACGACCACGTGATGGGAGGGGCTGCGTTCATCTTCGCCGAGATCGCCGAGCCTGGGGTGATCCGGCATACCGGCGGGCCGGCGAGCATCACGTTCGGGGAGTTCGACGGCCGCGCCAGCGAGCGGGCGCAGCGCCTGCTGGCCTGCTGCGAGCAGGCAGGCTTCGCGGCGGAGTTGTCACAGAGCATCAAGACGGTGCTATGGGCGAAGCTCGCCTTCATCTGCGCGCAGGCCGGCATGACCGCCGCTGTGCGGCTGCCGATCGGGGAGATCCGCACCGCAGCGGCTGCCTGGACCGCGTTCAGCCGCCTGCTTACCGAGGTATGCGCGGTCGCCGAGGCAGAGGGCCACCCTGTCCCGCAGGCCGCCCGGGAGCGCGCCCTGGCGTTGGCGCAGGCCTTGCCGGGCAGCTTCTCCTCTCTGCATGACGATCTGGTGGCCGGGCGCCGAATGGAGTTGGAGGCCCTGCACGGCTTTGTCGTACGCCGGGCTGCCCAGCACCACCTGGCCGTGCCCATGTCGGAGGCGGTGTACGCCATCCTCCAGCCGTGGGCCATCCGCAACCAGCCGGCCAGCACCTGAGCTTGCCGGGACCGTATCGCGGCCGGCATGATCGAGCGGTACGAGATCGCCGCCAGAACCCGCGCCACTCAGGCTTGGTCACGGTGCGTGGTGGCGCCGGACAATCGGCCCAACGTCGCGACGGAGCGATATCGCCGAATACGGGCGGTCTGCCATGAGCGCGCCGGTAACTTCAGCTGCGCACAGAACGACCGGATCTGTTAGGTCGGACCGTTGAGCAGCAAGAGTGCGGAGATCGTCGAAGTGCACATCTGCGTCATCACGTCGGCGTGGATGACGAGACCCACTGGGTGTGTTCTTCCGGATGCGTGGTTACCGCTCGCAGGCACGCACGCCGGATGTAATGCCTAGCGCCGGGGTGCCGGAGATTGCCGCGTGCCGTCACTGCTTACGGTTCTCGCGCAGGATCCATAGGGTGCCGAAAGCGTATGTCAGTGCAATGGCAAGGGGAACAGACGTCAGCGAGGACGCCATGAACGGTCCTCCGAGGATCAATGCAGAAAGCCCCGTGGCGACAGCGACGAACAGGTAGCCGCGGCTGTTGTACAGCCACCCGTACGGCAGGAAGTGGGCGCCCCCCAGCAGCCCGATGGTCAGCGGCAGCAAGGATGGCTGGAACTGATAGACCGCGATGAACACCGGCAGGTAGAACACCTGCGTGGCAGCGATGAGTCCCCCGAGTGTCCCCAAGGGGTTGCCCCTGCTGATCACGTGGATGCCCAGCGTGCGACCAAGCAGAACGCCTGCTGGAAAGATGACGCATAGCCCCAGCACCCAGATGAGCTGGACGGTCCGTACTGGTACAAGTGCCCGCAACAACGCCAGGACCAGAAAGTAGACCGCCCCGGCCACCAGGATGGGGTACCCACGCTGGGTCGAGGCAATGTGCTCCTGCTTGAGTTGATCGAGTGTCTTGCCACTGGCCGGTGTCGGTGGCCCATCACCCACGAAGTCAGCGTAACCCGAGCCTGCCCGATGGCGACTGGCGGGAATCTGCTGGATCAGCAGATAGCGGCGCTGGCAGGGCGACCGGACCGAATGTCTCTCCCCCGGCCGGTGGTGGCACTGCACGGCCAGGATCCAGCAGCTGCCACAGAGCCGGGTCCCCGCGCTAGAGCGCTAATGACGCTCAAACGGCTGTGCGTGGCGACGGGTTGATGGGTGCAGTGAGGGACCATTGGCCCCCTGACAAGTCCCTTAGGACCTGCCCGGCGGCCTCATCTTGGCGCACCCTGGTCACCCCGTATCCCTGGAGGCGATGACGATGCCGAGCACGAGTCAACATCGCGCCGGGAAGGGCCTGCGGACGCGGCTGCGACGGCAGGAAGCGGCGGCCGGTTTTCCCGCCGGGGAGGCGCCCGGGCCCGGCTTCGCCGCGGCCGACGCGTATATCCGCAGACAGATGAAGGATGCGCGGATCCCGGGCCTGGCGCTCGGGATCGTCCACGACGGCCGCCCTGTCCATCTGCGGGGATATGGCCGAGCTGATGAGTCCGGGCGGGAGTTCACGCCGCAGACACCGTTGTTCATCGGGTCGTGCTCCAAGTCCTTCACCGCCTTGGCGGTGATGCAGCTCGCCGAGGCCGGGAAGGTCGATCTGGATGCTCCGGTCCGGCGCTACATCCCGTGGTTCCGGGTGGCTGATCCGGAGGCGTCCGCCCTGATCACCGTCCGTCACCTGCTGAATCAGACCAGCGGCCTGACCGAGGGCGCCGGCCGCGGAGCCACGCTGGCGGCCGGGATGCACCCGCTGGAACCCGCCGTCCGGGCGCTGGCCACGACCGGGCTGGCCCGGCCCCCCGGCGCGGCGTTTGAGTACTCCAACCCCAACTACACGACGCTTGGGCTGGTGGTGGAGATGGCGGCCGGGGAACCGTTCGAGGCCTACCTGAAGACGCGCATCTTCGAGCCGCTGAGCATGCACCACACCTACACCGCGGTTGAGGACGCCCGGCGCGGCGGGCTCGCGTCCGGCTACCGGTACTGGTTCGGGTTCCCGGTCGCCTCCGGCACGGCCCCGCACGGCAGCACGATCCCGACCGGCGGGATCATCTCCACCGCCGAGGACATGAGCCGCTATCTGGCCATGTACCAGGGCGGCGGCCGCTATCACGGCCAGGTGGTGCTGTCTGCGGCCGGGATCGCCGAGATGATGCGGCCGGGCCCGCCGGCCAAACGAGGCGCATTCGCCGGCGCAGGCTACGGCATGGGCTGGTTTACCGGCCCATGGGGCGGGGTGGACGCGTCCTACCATCCCGGCGACGAACCCGGCGCCCATGCCGGCATGGCCCTGGTCCCCCACGGGAACTGGGGCGTCGTCGTGCTGTTCAACGTCGGTCTCCATGGCGGCGCGTTGCCGGGGCTGCTGGCGATCGAGCAAAGCGTGACCGGGATGGTGGCCGGCGGGACGGTGCGGGACACCGGCATCGGCGGCTTCTACGCCGCGTTCGACGCCGCCGTGGCCGCCGCCCTGGCCGCCGAGGGCTGGTCGCTGGCGCGGCTGGCCCGGCGACCCGGCGCTGCGGCGCAGGGCCGCCACCGGACCCTGCCGCTGCTGTGGGAGCTCGGCATCCCGGCAGCCATAGCCGTAGCGCCCACGGCAGTGTTCAAGGTGAACTGGAAGGGGCTGTTCCTCTACGGCCCGGACATGAGCTGCGCGCTGGCCGGGATCGGCGGGCTCTCCGCCCTCACCGGACTACTCCGCGTGATCAATACGATCAACGCAGGACATCCGGTACGCGGGAGGCCGCCAGCCCGCCAGATGCCGGGCGCGGCCCGGCGCCGGTAACAACCGGCCGTCAGCAGCCAGGCCGCCCGCGGCAGCATGCAAATCACCCAGTTATGCACGACCATGGCGGCTGAGCGTTGATGCTTCGCAGCCGCGCATAACGGCGGCACTGCGCGCGTTCTCCTGGGTAGTACCGGTCACTCAGCGTCACACTGTCGATCGGCTCCAGTTCGAAGCTGACCTTCGCTCCGGCGCCGGTTGGACCGTTCTGCTCGAGGCCGATGGCTGGCTGGCCGAGGTTCTTGTCGGGCAGCATCAAGCTGACAGCATAGGCACCTCATCCTGGAGCCTCACGATCACCTGCATATCAGCCAGATACGTACGCTCGCGTCAAGCGCGGCGCTGAAAAAATATGCGCCTGTACGCGCTGACCGGCGTAAACAACACCAGCCCGGGAACCTGGCACGAAAAGAGGTCGCTGGCTGATCTCGGTCCCGGCCGCAACGTGAGCAGGGGAATCACTTTCCCCAGGTGACAGGCTCGGCCTCGTCGGCGCGGAGGTAAGTGAGCACCGCGAGCACGCGGCGGTGGGCGTCGTCGCTGTCGGCGATGTCGAGCTTGCCCAGCAGCCGGCGCACATGGGCCTCCACGGTGCGCTCGCTGAGGAACAGCCGCTTGGCCACGCCGGCGTTGGTGAGGCCCTGCGCTATCAGCTGCAGGACGTCGTGCTCGCGTTCGGTCAGCTGGGCGAGGCCGCGTCGTGTTTCGTTGCGGTGGAGCAGCTGACCGACCACGTAGGGATCCAGGGCCGAGCCACCCTTGGCCACCCGGTCGACCGCGGCCAGGAAGTCGGCCACGTCGAGTACCCGGTCCTTGAGCAGGTACCCGAATCCGCCCTGGGCGACCAGATCGACCGTGTGCGCCGTCTGGACGTGCTGAGACAGCAACAGGACACCGGTCGCCGGGTGGGCCGCCTTGATCTCGGCGGCCGCCCGGGTGCCCTCGTCGGTGTACGTCGGAGGCAGCCGGATGTCGAGCAGGACGACGTCCGGATTGTGCTCGGCGACCAGTCCGGTCAGGCCGGCGGCGTCGCCCAGCGAGCCGACCACGTCATGTCCTGCGTCGCGGAACAGGCCAGCGAGTCCCTCGCGCAGCAGTACCTGGTCCTCGACCAGTATCACGCGCACGGCAGCTCCGCTGTGACCAAGGTGCCGGCCGCGTCGCTGCGGACCAGCAGCCTGCCGCCCGCCGCGTCCACCCGTGTGCTGTGCCAAAACCCATGCATGGGAACTGACCTGGCGTTTCGCGCCCGCTAAGCCGCTCTGCGGTATTCGCTGATCAGGCCGCCGAGGACGTGCCTGCGCTCGACTCGGGCGGTGATATCGACGGCGTGCCCGGGCTCGCGTAGTGGCGGTTCCTGCCGCAGGGCCTGGTGCGGACGGCGGCCGTTGCAATGCCGCGCGTACTGGGCCAGGATGCTGCGGAGATGCCCGTCGCCGAGGATCAGCACGTGATCCAGGCACTCACGGCGTAGCGTGCCTGCGAACCGCTCCGCATATGAGTTCGCACGAGGCGCCCGGACAGGCGTCTTGACCACCTGCGTGCCGTTACCGTAGAAGACCTCGTCGAATGCCGTGGTGAACTTACTGTCCCGGTCGCGGATCAAGAACCCGAAGCTGCTCGCCCGCTCGCCGAGGTCCATCAACAGGTTGCGGGCCTGCCGGGCGGTCCAGGCCCCGGTCGGATGAGCCGTTACGCCCAGGATATGCACCGTCCGGGTCTGGATTTCCATCACGAACAGCACATACACGCGCCGCAGCAGCACGGTGTCCGCATGCAGGAAGTCACAGGCCAGGATGCCGGCGGCCTGGGCTTTCAGGAACTGCCGCCAGGTCGGCGACGCCCGCCGCGGCGCAGGGCCGAGCCCGGCTGCGGCCAGGATCCGGCGGATCGTCCCCTGCCTCACCCGGTAATCCAGGCCAAGCAGCTCGCCCTGGATGCGCAGGTAACCCCAGCGCGGGTTCTGCCGTGCCAGCCGCTCCACCAGCGCGCGGACCTCATCCGGGACCGGCGGACGTCCCGGCGCGTTCGGATAGGTCCACTTCTTGCTGACCAGGCGCCGGTGCCAGGCGAGCAGAGTGCCCGGGGTCACGATCCGGTGCAACCGCAGGCGGCCGGGCAGCAGCCTTGCCAGGGCGGCGAGCATGGCACGGTCAGCCCAGTCCGGTCTCGGGCGGGTGACCTGCCGCCGGAGCACCGCGACCTCGTGGCGGAGGACCAAGATCTCTACGTCCTTGGCAGCGTCGCTGCCCGCCAGGAGGGCCAGCCAGCCGAGCACGCGGACTACGAATAGGCAGACGAGCCGGATGAGCACGAGCGCTGAGCGTAAACCAGCAGGTCAAGCTATGCGCAGGATTTCGGCACAGCACAGGCCTGAAGAGTGGCGAGCGGGAAGTGCTCGGCGTCGTGATGCCACGGCGTGCGTCCGCAGCGGGTTCCTTCGAGAGGGCATTGTCGTGGTAGATGCGGATGGCAGGTTCACCGAGTAGCTCTGCCGCGGGTCCAGCCAACCGCGGGGAAAACGCGACCAGGCGCATCACCTCGTCATGCAGCCACAGCTGCTCAAGGGCGATGAAGCGACCTGCCACATCATCACCGTGCTCAGCCCGCAACAGGCTGTCGAGCCGTTTGGCGGGTCGGCGGACCACCGCAGACGAAAGCACATGCGCCCAGCTTGATGAAGGCATCACGACGGAAGGCTTCACGCTGGACAGCATCAAGTCGGTAGGGGGCTGCGAGTTCGACCCGCAGTTGCTCACCGTCGGCGGGGTCCACGTCGGGGAGGCCGGAGCCGGCCACCAGCGCTATCGGCGCATCATCGTTCTCCGCAAGCGTGACGTACCAGTCCCACCAGTCCTGATCGTCACCCGCCCAGTCCTGGTCAATCCCGCCGTCACGATTGGCCGGCTGGGGCAGAGACTCTCCGCGTTCACATCCACAGCAGCGCCACCTCATGACTGAACACGTAGGACCCATCGGGGCGTCGGCATGACGCCAGGTACTCGCCCAGGACCGGTGCGGCCTCCATCTCCTCGAGGCTCACGGTGTCGTCGAAGGCACAGCGCTGGAGGAAACCCTCGGCGACGTCTCGGTCGCTGGTTCCCGTCTCATAGGTGATCACCTGTTCACGGACGTCCATGCCTGCGGTGCGCAAGGAAGCCGCCACCAGCTCGGCCGTGGTGTAAGGAGTCGCGTCACGCACCCCGGCCCGATAGGCGTCATAGAACGACAGGTAGTGCGAGCGGCCCGTCGCCTGAGCGACGACCCCCAGACCCTCTGGGGCCAGGGCCGATGCAAAACGCGCCATTGCGACGTCGAGTTCGTCGGGCGGGAGGGCGTAGAGGGCATGGGTCGCCCAGACAACGTCATAGGGGCCGCAGGAGCTGGGAAGTTCCTGCAACGGCATCACCAGGTCGTTGCGTGGCATGAACGGAGGTGCGAGGGCAGCGCGAGCCGTCGCTACAGAGAAGGCTGAGGGGTCCAGAAGGTCGTACGCGACGCCAGGAAGCGATGCGACCGCGGTGAACCTCACGAGGGCCGTCGGGAACTTGCCGCTGCCGCAGGCGACATCGAGGAGCGACCATCCCTGGTGGGCGCGCTCACCGAGAAGCGCCGCCCAGTCAGCAGCGAGCGCGAGTTGGCGGTAGTCCTCCGTGGCGAGCACGTAGAACTCCTCCATCTCGCGAAGGCCCGACTCGCTCCAGTGTTCGAGGCTGCGCTGCGCCGTATCACCTGAGTCCATGGTGCTCCTCGGGGGATGTGGCCTTTCGGCCAGTAGAACTTGTCCCGATGGCGTGAGGACCAATCTATGGTGATTCAGGCTGACCCACAGGGAGCAGAATACATCCGGTGTCATCCACGAGCATGGACCACCTGGATGAGCTGCGCGTGGCAACGGCCTCGTCGTTGCCGCTGAACGGGCTTGCCCCTCGCACCCACGCAAGGGACCACGCCCACGTTCGAGGCCCTCTCCAGTCAACGCTGCCTTATTGCCGACACCCGTGGACCGCCTGAGCTCATCGCGCATCCCGGCGAGCCGCGCGCGACGCATGACCGCGACCCCCGCACCGTCCGGGTCGGCGTCGCTGTCAGAGTTGCTGAACCGCGTCCAACGCTGAATGTATAAATCCGCGCCGTTACTAACGTCGGCTAAGGATTGGCGTAGCCGCGGGCGGATTCCCGGCGCGGAGACGCAACCGCGACTATGGAGGTTGGCTGTGGCGACGGTGTTCGAGGTGCGCGACGAGATCCGGGAGGTCGTCGAGCCCATGATCCCGCCGGTCAAGGTGCCCGAGCGGTGTACTCGGACAAGATCGCCCGCAGGTGCCGTTCGCCCATGATGAGCATCTGGTCGGTGCACTCGGCGCGTGCTGTGCGCGCGAGACGCTCGGCGTAGGAGTTCATTCTGGGTACCTGGGGTGCGATCGGCAGTACCGTGACACCGATTGACGCGAAGACGGCGTCGAACGCGGTGGTGAACTTCGTGTCCCGGTCGCTGATCAGGCGGGTGAACCGGGACCCGGCTTTTTCTAGTTCGCCGGCGAGGTTGCGGGCGGGCTGGGCGGCCCGCTGGCCCGTCGGGTGCCTGGTGACCCCGAGCAGGTGCACCCGTCGTGTCTGGTGTTCGATGACGAATGCGACGTACAGGCGGGTGAGCGTGAGCGCGCA
>Ga0335081_10003190_pt1 | contig 25769 bp, 24 predicted proteins | sample Lox_Sample_35_FD_206713 | JGI IMG/M metagenome (GOLD analysis project Ga0335081, IMG submission 206713) | Soil microbial communities from Loxahatchee National Wildlife Refuge, Florida, United States - Lox_Sample_3.5 | ecosystem: Environmental > Terrestrial > Soil > Wetlands | place: USA...
ATTCAGTATGAAGCGATTGCGCTCTAGGAGAACGGCAAAGTGCCATGGAACGCTGGGCGGGACTATGGCGGCGTCGAGCGCTAACTAGCGTTCGCTGATGAGTCCTTTATCGGTGAGGACGACCCAATGACCGTCTTGGCGTTTGATCATTTGCACGTGGCCGAGGCCCGGAAGCATGCTGCCAACCACGACCTCGAAAACGCCGCCAAAGCGGCTCGCGACCAGTGCGTGGCCGCGGCGCACATCCTGAACCACCCAGTCCTGTAACAGCTTATCGCCCTTGGTGCCCTCGATGTTCGCCGGCGCGCCGATTGATCCGGTCGTCTCCGGCGCCGACGCGGCTGCCGTCACCGCGCTCTTCTTTTCCAAGCGATCGACGGCGTCGGCAATGTGCGTGAGCTTGGCCACTGGTTCCGCTTGCGCATGTTCGACACGGTCGAGGCGGTCGGCAATTTTGGCGAACTGGCCGTCGGCACCGCGGGTCGCGCCGTCGACGCTGCTCTTGAGCGTCGCGAGTTCGGCGAGCTCGGCTTTCATGGTCTGGAGCGCATTCGCCTCGATCCTGTTGTGACTTCCGGCCCCCGACCAGAGATAGCCGAGCGCGGTCGCCGACAAAGAACCGAGTGCGGCGCCGCCCGTTGCGGCGACGACGACCGCGGCTGCGAGCGGAGTAAGCCATGGCCGGCGCGTTGCGGTGATCGGGACGGGGATATCGGCAAGCTTTTTGCCAATCTCGTCTGCGGAGCGCCCGGCCGCCATATCGATGGCAAGCCGGAGCTTCTGCTCGATTAAATCAAGTTTTGCCGGCTCGGCTTTAGGCAACTCGGTTTTGTGTAAGGCGGCTTTGGCGGCGTCGATCGACGGCGACGCCGAGGCGCTCATTTCGACGGCCGGCGCGGCGGCGGCGGCTGCCGGAATTTCAATTGGAGATACGAAAGGCAGCTCAGGCAACTCCGACTTGGCCTCGGACTTGGCCTCGGTTTCACTGGCCATGATGGGTACTCCGGATTGGATCATCCTCCGGTAGTCCTGTTTGGTTAGTATTCAGTTATCAGTTGCGTGAATTTTTTTGGTGAGCCGAACAGTGTTCAGCTGCGCGGGACGCGAAATCGATTAAGGGCGTTTTTGAAGGCTCGCGCGCTAGTCGGCCAAGCCGTTCTCGCGCGCAAGATCCTTGAGCGAAGTCTGCGGACGAGCGCCGAGGTGCTGGATCACCTCCGCGGCGGCAAGCGCGCCGAGGCGGCCGCAGGCGCGATCATCGGCGCCGCGGGCGAGCCCCGAGAGGAAACCCGCCGCAAACAGGTCGCCGGCGCCGGTCGTATCGACGACGCGCTCGACCGGAAAGGCCGGCACCGCCTCGGTGCCATCCGGGCCGATCACCAGACAGCCTTTTTCGCTGCGCGTGACCACCGCAGCCGCAACATCGGCGCGCAACGCGTTTATGGCAGTGTCGAAGTCGGCGGTCTCGTACAGGCTGTGCACTTCGGATTCATTGGCGAAAATCAGATCCACGGTATGCGAACGCATAAGATGCAAAAACTCTGGACGCCATCGGTCCACGCAAAACGCATCCGACAAGCTCAGCGCCACCGTGCGCTGCGCCTCGTGCGCGATCTTGGCCGCTTTCACGAACGCGTCCTTGGCGTCCTTCGGATCCCACAAATAGCCTTCCAGATAGACGATGGCGCTCGCCGCCACCGTTTCGGCGTCGATGTCAGCGGGTTTGAGATTTTGCGCCGCGCCGAGATAGGTGTTCATGGTGCGCTCACCGTCGGGCGTCACCAGCACGTAGCAGCGCGCGGTGGACGGGCCATCCGAAGCCACCGGAGTCGTGAACGCTACGCCCGCGGCGCGGATGTCGTGGGCGAAAGCGCGGCCCAGGAGATCGTCCTTCACCTTGCCGATGAAGGCGGTGCGCGCGCCGAGACTAGCTAGCCCGACAATTGTATTCGCTGCCGAGCCACCGGAGGTCTCAACCACCGGACCCATGGCCTCGTAAATCGCCGCGGCGCGCGGCTCGTCAATCAGCGCCATGGTGCCCTTGTTCATACCCTGCTTTAGCAAAAAGTCTTCTTCGGTCTGGGCGATGACGTCGACAATGGCATTGCCGATGCCGAGCACGTCGTAGCGGGTGGAGGTCATGAGGAGGACTCTTCGGAAAAACTCGCGCGGCGGGAGCGGCACTATAACGAGCACGATCATGCTGGCAATGCTGCCGTGCGAACCCCACACGTTAATGTCGCATGGCATGGGCAAGCAGTGGAGCGCGGCCCACTCGCTCGTACGCCTGAGAATAAGAAGGCGGCTATTTCAGAAAGAGGTCGAGTTCCTCGAACAGACGGCGCGTCGCCGGATCCTGCTCCAATGGAACATGATTCTTGCTTTGCAGCGCCACGAAACGCGCGCCGGAGATTCCCGCTGCCATCTGGCGACCCGCTTCGAAGGGTGCCATCGCATCCTCGCGTGCGTGGAGAACCAGCGTCGGGACGATCCCTTCGAGGCGAGCGGCGATGTTCACTCCATCGCCGTAAAGATCGTCGTGATCGACGATAACATCGCCGAGATGTACGCCGATGCGAAATGCCATTTGCCGGCCGGCATTTCCCCCAGCGTTGCGCGCTCCCATGGCCCGCTGAATCTCGGCAGCGCAGGTCACCGCCTCGACCACGCTGGAAAACTCCGCAAGCAAGCCGTCGCCCATAAGTTTTATCGTCCGGCCATGGTGTTTTTCGATCGTAGGATCGATCACTTCCGAACGATGCTTTTGCAGCAACGCCAGCACCCCCGATTCGTCTTCGCTCATCATCCGGCTGTAGCCGACCGCGTCGGCGGCCATGATCGCGGCCAATCTGCGTTCCACAAAAGCTCCTGCTCGGGTCAGGGTTGTTTGAACCGCCAAAGGCGGGGCCTTGCCCTTCAATGTGACACGCCTGGCCCGCGCGGTTCAGTCACCGGCCTTGCACAGTTACATACGGCCATGGCATGGGACGCTCGCTGTTCGCGGGAGATCGTTAATGGCGTTTCAAGAGAAAGTCTTTTCCGGCGTGCAGCCGACCGGGAATCTGCATCTCGGCAACTATCTCGGCGCCATCAAGCGCTTCGTCGAGCTGCAGGACCGCTACGACTGCATCTACTGCGTCGTCGACTTGCACGCCATCACAGTGTGGCAGGATCCGGCCGAATTGCCGCAAGCGACCCGCGAAGTCACGGCCGCGTTCATCGCCTGCGGCATCGACCCGAAGAAACATATCGTTTTCAATCAGAGTCAGGTCGCCGAGCACGCCGAGCTGGCCTGGGTGTTCAATTGTGTCGCCCGCCTCGGCTGGCTTAACCGGATGACGCAATTCAAGGAAAAGGCCGGCAAGGACCGCGAGAACGCTTCGGTCGGTCTTTACGCCTACCCTAGCTTGATGGCTGCCGACATACTCGTGTATCGCGCCACCCACGTTCCGGTCGGCGAGGATCAGAAACAGCATCTCGAACTTGCCCGCGACATAGCGCAGAAGTTCAACAACGACTTCGGCAAATCGATCCACGATCACGGCTATGGCAGTATCTTCTTCCCGCTGCCGGAGCCGCTGATCACAGGCGAAGCGACGCGGGTCATGTCGTTGCGCGACGGATCGAAGAAAATGTCGAAGTCGGACGCATCAGACTATTCGCGCATCAATCTGACCGACGACGCCGACGCCATCGCGCAGAAAATCCGCAAGGCCAAGACCGATCCGCAGCCGCTGCCGAGCGAGGAAGCGGCACTGAAATCCCGACCGGAGGCTGACAACCTCGTCGGTATCTATGCCGCGCTTGCCGGCACCACGCGGGCCGGCGTGCTCGGGCAATTCGGCAACGCGCAATTCTCGACATTCAAGTCGGCGCTGGTCGATCTTTCCGTCGCCAAGCTCGGGCCGATTGGCGCCGAAATGAAACGGCTGATGCGTGACCCGGTCGAAATCGACGCAGTCCTCGCCGACGGCGCGGCGCGAGCGCAGAAGCTCGCCGGCGAAACCATGAAAGCCGTCAAGGACGTTGTCGGCTTCGTGCGGTCTTAGTGGAGCGGATTTGACATTCGCTACCCACTCAACCGCCAACTCGTGAAGCGAATGTCAAATCCAAAGGCTCCACTAAGGATAATATTTGCTGGTGGTCCTTTGATTTTAACATTCGCCTGAGGACGTGCCGAAAGGGGATGCGAATGTTGAAATCGGACCACTAGATTGTCTCCCGGCTTGTGGAGCCGTTGTCAGCCGTGGCACCATGACCACTCGTGGCGTTGTGTTGCTCGTGCCGGGGAGAGAACTCGATGTCGCGCAGACGCCGCAGCTACGAATCCGGCCATAAGCCCAAACTTCTGGTCGTTATCGACAACACCGAGGAATGCGACCGCGCGGTGTATTTCGCCAGCCGGCGCGCGGCGCGCATTGGCGGCAACGTCGTCATGTTGCGCGTAGTCGAGACCCACGATCAGAGCCAGCAATGGCTGGGCGTCGCCGACATCATGCGCGCGGAAGCGCACGACGAAGCCAGCGCCGAGCTTGCCAAATACGCCGCACGCGCGGAAGGGATTGCCGGGATCAAGGCCGAGTGTGTATTGCGCGACGGCGACAAAGCCGAGGAAATTTTAAAGATCATCGACGAGGACGAAGACATTTTCATTCTCGTCCTTGCCGCCGGCACGAGCGCCGAAGGCCCCGGCCCGTTGGTCACGACCATCGGCCGCACCGCGGGCGATTATCCCATTCCGCTTGCCATCGTGCCTGGGCACCTTTCCGACGAGGAGATCGACGCGCTGTCGTGATGCTGGCGCCGGCAATGTTTGTCGCGTCCAGGCCTTTGGCCCACCCTTTTTGGGCGCGGGCGGCCACTCGCTAAATGACGGGGCCGTCTTGAACTTCCAAGGAAATTCGCTATGTAGTAGAGTGGATTAGTAGGTGCGACGCGGCCGCGGCACCTAAAGTGGCCCTGACGGAGAATGCAATGTTCATCCAGACGGAAGCGACGCCGAACCCGGCAACCATGAAATTTCTCCCTGGCCGGACGGTGCTCGAATCCGGAACGCTTGAGTTGCGCGACCGCGAGGAAGCGGCGCAATCGCCGCTCGCCGAACGGCTTTTCGACATCGCCGGCGTCAGTGGCGTCTTCTACGGCTCCGACTTCATCGCCGTGTCCAAAGGCGAAGGGGACTGGCAGCAGCTCAAGCCGATGATCCTCGGCGCCATCATGGAGCACTACATTTCCGGAGCGCCGCTCCTCAATGCTGCCGCCGCAGACGACGAGAACGGCGATGAATTCTTCGATTCCGCCGACGCCGAAACCGTCGCCACCATCAAGGAGCTCATCGAGACCCGGGTGCGGCCGGCGGTCGCCAATGACGGCGGCGACATCACTTTCCGCGGCTTCAAGGACGGTATCGTTTATCTCAACCTGAAGGGCGCCTGCTCCGGCTGTCCTTCGTCCACGGCGACGCTGCGGCACGGCATTCAGAATTTGCTGCGCCATTTCATCCCGGACGTTGTCGAAGTGCGGCCGGTGTGAGCCGCTTTCTCGGCGCGTAATCGCCCGTGCGCGTGCTTGCCATCGACACCGCCTTGGCAGCCTGCTCGGTAGCAGTTTTCGACAGCGACGCGAACCGTCTCTTGGCGAATCAGAGCCTGCCGATGACGCGCGGCCACGCCGAAGCGCTGATGCCGCTCGTCGAGCAAGTAATGGCGGAAGCCGGCACCGATTTCACCGGCATTGACCGGATCGCGGTGACCACCGGACCCGGAAGCTTTACGGGATTGCGGGTTGGCATTGCCGCAGCACGCGGCATCGCGCTCGCCGCCGAAAAGCCGGCCGTGGGGATAACGACGCTCTTGGCCTACGCGGCTCCGTACCAAACCGAAGGGCGCTTTCCGGTCGTTGCCGCCATCGATGCGCGGCATGATCATGTTTATTTCCAGGTTTTTGCTCCCGGGGGTCATCCACCTAGTGAACCGCGATTGGCATCGCTAGATGAAGCCGCCGAAGCGGCGGTCGCAACACCCACCCGGCTCGTGGGTTCCGCGGCGCAGACAGTCGCTGCGGCGTTGTCGGAAAACGGCGCCGCGCCCGTCTCCGTCGAGCCTCGTCTCGCGCCCGACATCGCATGGGTTGCCCGGCTCGGTGCGCTTTCAGCCAAGGACGCCTCACCGCCGGTGCCGCAATACCTGCGCGCCCCCGACGCGCAGCCGCAATATGCCGCTCATCTTCCGCGCCGATGATGGGCTTTGTGACCCGCCTGCTCACGCGCTCGACACCGGTCGTTGCCGAGGCGCGGCAAGCCGATGCCGCGGCGTTTGCGGCCGTGCACGCGCAGTCGTTCCGGCGCGGCTGGAGCGAACAGGAATTTCAACGCCTCCTGGTCGATCGCAACGTTGTGGCGAACCGCGCGAGCTTCGGGCGCGCATGCGCCGGATTTATTCTCTCGAGGCTCACCTCGGGCGAAGCGGAAATCCTGTCGGTGGCGATTGCGCCTCCCCATCGAGGACGCGGCTACGCGCGGCCCTTGCTGGAGACGCATCTTCGCCGGTTGGCGGGGCTCGGCGCCCGCACTGTGTTTCTCGAGGTCGGCGAGCAAAACACCCCTGCCTGCCGTCTTTACCGACACGCGGGATTCCGCGAAGTTGGCCGGCGTCAGGGCTATTATGACAGCGGCGCAACAGCGCTCGTTCTGCGCCGGGACCTCGGCTGACGCACTGGCGCAAACGCGATATATAGAGGACGGGAAAGGCTCAGACCCTTCGGAATGAAAGGTTCGCGCAAGCTCTACGTAAAATCCTTCGGCTGCCAGATGAACGTCTACGATTCGCAGCGTATGGCGGACACTCTGGCGCCGTCAGGTTATGTCGAGACCGCGGCCGCCGCCGACGCTGATCTGATCATCCTCAACACCTGCCATATTCGTGAAAAGGCCGCCGACAAGGTCTATTCCGAGCTTGGCCGCATGCGCCGCTTAAAAGAAGCCGCGGCTGCCGACGGCCGAAAACTTCTCATCGCAGTTGCCGGCTGCGTCGCGCAAGCGGAAGGCGAGGAGATGATCCGCCGCGCGCCGGCGATCGATCTCGTGGTCGGGCCGCAAAGCTATCATCGCTTGCCTGATCTTATCGCGCGTGCCGAGCGCGACGGCCACGCCGTCGATACCGAGTTTCCGCCGGACAACAAATTCGATCACCTTGCCGTCCCAAGCGTCGCGGCGACGCGCGCACGCGGCGTCACCGCGTTCGTCACCGTGCAGGAGGGCTGCGACAAGTTCTGTACGTTCTGCGTCGTGCCGTTCACCCGCGGCGCCGAGATGTCGCGGCCGGTCGACAAGATCGCAGCTGAGGTCGGGCGCCTCGCCGCCGGGGGCGTGCGCGAAGTCACTCTGATCGGACAGAACGTCAATGCCTATCACGGCGTCGGACCCGACGGCCAATCCTGGCCGCTAGCCCGGTTGCTGGAACGGCTCGCGCGGCTTTCCGGCATTGAGCGGCTGCGTTACACGACGAGCCACCCTTGCGACATGGATGACGGGCTGATTGCCGCGCACCGCGATCTGCCGGCGCTGATGCCGCAACTGCACCTGCCGGTGCAATCAGGGTCAGACAGGATCCTCGCGGCCATGCAGCGCCGCCACACTCGCGCCGATTATGTCGGCACAGTCGCCCGGCTGCTACGCGCGCAGCCGGCCATGGCCCTGAGCTCGGATTTCATCGTCGGGTTTCCCGGCGAAACCGAGGAGGATTTTGCCGCGACCCTCAGCCTGGTCGACGAGATCGGCTACTCCGGCGCCTTTTCGTTCAAATACTCGCCAAGGCCGGGCACGCGCGGAGCGGAGATGGATGGGCAAGTGGACGATGCTACCAAATCCGAGCGTCTCTATCGGCTGCAAGACGCCATCGATCGCAACCAGGCGGACTTCAACCGCCGTTGCCTTGGGCGGACGTTTCCTGTCCTGTTTGAACGGCGAGGCCGGCACAACGGCCAGATCGTCGGCCGGTCGCCTTATTTGCAGCCGGTGCAATCACAGGCGCCAACCACGCTGATCGGCGAGATCGCGCCCGTCACCATCACCAATATCGGCAGCAACAGTTTGTTCGGAACCTTGGGCCAGGAGCCGGCTACGGAGCGGGCCTTGGCCGGCGCGGGAGTCTGAATGCGCACACCGGAAATCGAGGAACCGCTGATCGCGGCGCCGGACAACGCGCAAATCGCCATGACTTTCGAGGACAATCGCCTCGCCTCCGCATTGTTCGGACAGTACGGACAAAACCTCGCCTTGATCGAACGGCGGCTTGGTGTCGTTGCCACGTCGCGCGGCAATCACGTCACAATCGAGGGGCCGCGCGAGCCGTGCGAGCAGGCGCGGCGGGTGCTCGGGACGCTTTACGAGCGGCTCAAGCGCGGCGATGAACTCGTGCAAGGCGATGTCGACGGCGCCATCCGGTTGGCGCTGGCGCAGGGCTCGTTGTTCGATTTTGATCCGGCCACCACGCGGGAGAATTTCGAGGAGATTAATCTGCGCAAGCGGCGGGTGCGCGCCCGCACACCGGCGCAGGACGCCTACGTGCGCGCGCTCAAGCGCCAGGCGCTGGTTTTCGCCACCGGACCGGCCGGGACGGGAAAGACCTGGCTCGCGGTTGCCCAGGCCGTGCAATTGTTCGAGCGCAAAGAAGTCGACCGCATCATTCTTTCGCGGCCGGCGGTCGAAGCCGGCGAGCGTCTCGGCTTCCTGCCGGGCGACATGCGCGAAAAAGTCGATCCTTATTTGCGGCCCATCTACGACGCCCTCTACGACTTGATGGACGCTCGCATTGTCGAACGCGCGTTGCAAACCACTGAAATCGAGATTGCGCCGCTCGCCTTCATGCGCGGCCGCACGCTGTCAAACGCGGCCGTAATTCTCGACGAGGCGCAGAACACAACCGCAATGCAGATGAAAATGTTGCTGACCCGGCTCGGCGAGAACAGCCGGATGGTCGTGACCGGGGACCCGAGTCAGGTCGATTTGCCGCCCGGTCAGACTTCGGGCCTCGCCGAAGCGGTTCGGCTGCTCGAAGGCGTCGAAGGGATTGCCCATGTCAACTTCACGGCCGCCGACGTCATCCGCCACGAACTGGTCGCGCGCATCGTCGCGGCCTACGACAAGGCGGCGGTCAAACGCGAACGGCCGTAGGCGAAAGCACCTGACGAAGCAATCCGCGCCCATTGCCCGGCCGGCGTTGAAAATCGAAGTGATGGTCAAATCCAAACTCTGGAGAACCAGAAAAAACGCCGGAATGGTGGTGCGGCGGGCGATTGCCGCAGCCGCCGCGATGCTCTCAACACCGGCTGCGGAGCTTGCTATCGTAATGACCGATGATGCGGCAATGCGTTTGCTTAACCAGGCATGGCGTGGCGTCGATGCGGCGACAAACGTTTTGTCATTCCCGAATAACCCAGCCGGGGGCGAACGTTCGCTCATCGGCGACATTGTGCTCGCCTATGAAACCATCGCCACGGAGGCACGCAAAGAAGGTAAGCCGTTCGCGCACCATCTGGCGCATCTGGCCGTGCACGGCTTCCTGCATCTCTTGGGTTACGATCACGACCGCGAGAGAGAAGCCGCGACAATGGAACGGCTCGAGCGCGAGATTCTGCACCGGCTTGCCATCCCCGATCCCTACCGGCGCGACCGCAAGGCGTGACCCGAAGGACGGACCCAGCTTCGATCCTGATTGACCGCACCCATGAGTCAGTCGCCAACGCGCAATGAGCATAACGAGGCCGAACGCCGGGGCCTTCCCATGGTCGTGCCGCAGCCGGGCGAACCGCATGAGGGCTGGTTGTCGCGCCTTGTGCGCATTCTGTTTGGCTGGAAAGCCGCGGCGACGCGCGCCGATCTGGAACTCGTCCTAACTGCCGAACGCGCCGAATCCGGCTTCTCGCCGGCCGAGGCCGCAATGCTCAAGAATATTCTCGGTCTGCGCGAGTGCCGGATCGAGAGCGTGATGGTGCCGCGCGCCGATATCGTGGCCGTGCAACAGGATATCACCATCGGCGAATTGGTGATGGTATTTGCCGGCGCCGGCCATTCACGGCTCGTGGTCTATAACGACACGCTCGACGATCCGACCGGCATGGTGCACATCCGCGATCTTCTCGCATTCATGGCTGCTCGCGCCAAAATCGAGCCCGCCACCGATCAAGCGCCGCTTCCCGCCGCGGATCTTGATCTCGCAAAGATCGATCTCTCCATGCCGCTCGTGGCGACCAAGATCGTGCGCGAACTTCTTTATGCGCCGCCGTCCATGCCGGCCCTCGATCTCCTCGCCAAGATGCAAGCGACGCGCATTCATCTCGCTCTCATCATCGACGAATACGGCGGCAGCGATGGGCTGGTTTCGATCGAGGATCTCGTCGAGCTCATCGTCGGCGATATTGCCGACGAGCACGATGAAGCGGAAACGGCGGCAGTGACGCCGCAGAGTGACGGATCGTTTTTGGCCATCGGCCGCGCCAGCCTTGATGATGTGCGGGCCGTGATCGGCGATGAGTTCGACGTCGGCGAGGCCGCGCAGGAGGTCGATACGCTGGGCGGCTATCTGGTGATGCGCGCCGGGCACGTTCCGGTGCGCGGCGAACTGGTACCCGGGCCACCGCCGTTCGAAACCGAAGTCCTCGACGCCGATCCTCGCCGCGTCAAGCGCGTCAAAATCTACCGGAGCAAGAACAATCGTCCCGGCAAAGCACGCGAAATGCCGCCGCTGTTGCGTCCGGCCGCAGCACGCCCCGCACCGCCTCACGACGAGGGCAACCGGACGATCGCAAACGCTCAGCGGCAGCCGTGAAGCCTGCGGCACTGATTGATGCAATCATTTTGTCTTGGGGATGGCGCCGCTGGCTCATCGCTCTCGCGGCGGGCGCGGCGTCGGCGCTGGCCATGGCGCCGTTTGATGCGTGGCCGCTTCTGTTCCTGACTTTTCCGGTGCTCGTCTGGCTGATCGATGGCACCCGCACCGGCGCGACCGCGGGAATGATCGGCGCCGCCGTCGTCGGTTGGTGGTTCGGCTTCGGCTATTTTCTCGCCGGGCTTTATTGGGTCGGATATGCCTTTCTGGTCGATGCTCCGACCTTCGGCTGGCTGCTGCCGATCGCGGTCATTGGCCTGCCCGCGGGGCTCGCGTTGTTTATCGCCTTCGGCGTTGCGCTCGCCCGGTTGCTATGGACGCGAGGAGCGCTACGCATTCTCGCGTTGGCCGTAGCGCTCACCGCAGCCGAATGGTTGCGCGGCCACGTGCTTACAGGCTTTCCCTGGAATGCATTCGGCTATGCGCTGACCGCGCCGCTGGCGTTGGCGCAAAGCGCCGGCTTGATCGGCATCTGGGGTCTGACTTTCGTTGCCGTCGCCGTGTTTGGCAGCCCCGCCACACTCGCCGACAATCGCAGCGAAACTGTGCGGCCGTGGCTTGCGCTCGCGCTCGCTGTCGCGGCACTCGGCGCGCTCGCCGCCTTCGGCGCCGCGCGGCTTGCGCTCACGCCGACACAGACCGTCGACGGCGTGCGGCTACGTATCATGCAGCCCAATATTCAGCAGGATGTCAGATTCAATTATGCGGCGAAGCAGCAGATCATCGACCGCTACATCGCCCTTTCGGATCGCGTCACCAGCGCGCAGTCGCATGGGGTTGGCGACGCAACGCACCTGATCTGGCCGGAATCGGCGTTTCCGTTCTTCCTGGCGCGCGAGCCCGACGCGCTCGCCGAGATCGCGCAGCTTTTGCGCGGTGGCACTGTTCTGATTACCGGGGCGGTGCGGCTTGCCGAGCCGGTCAATCCCACCGATCCCGCCGCTTACAATTCGATCTACGTCATCGACCGCGACGGCTCGATAGTTTCGCTGTACGACAAGGTGCATCTCGTTCCGTTCGGCGAATATCTGCCGTTCCAGAAGCTCCTTGAGGATTTGGGGCTGCAACAACTGACCAAGCAGCGCGGCGGCTTTCTCGCCGGAGATCGGCGCCGTCTTCTCGCGGTTCCCGGTGCTCCCACGGCGCTACCGCTTATTTGTTACGAGATCATTTTTCCCGGCGAGGTTCTGCCCAGGGGTCCGCGACCGGGCTGGATCGTCAACGTGACCAACGACGGCTGGTTCGGCATTTCAACCGGACCGTATCAGCACTTTCATCAGGCGCGGGTACGGGCAATAGAAGAGGGATTGCCCCTTGCGCGCGCCGCCAACACCGGCATTTCTGCCGTTGTCGATCCGCTTGGAAGAATCGTGAACTCGCTCCCGCTCGGCAGCGAAGGGGTGATTGACGCGCCGCTGCCGCGGCCAGTCGCGCCGCCGATCTACGCCCGCGTCGGCGACATTCCCGCCGGAATCATGGTCTTCATCGCGCTTATCGCCGTCGTTTACCATCGCTCTCGCGCCTTCCTAAAAGTCTAGCCTTGCCGCAGAGCGCGCGTTCATTCTGAGACAGATTGGTAGCGTGATGCGGCGGACAGTTGCGCGTCGCTGTGATAACGACCATCGGGCGAGTGCATCTTTGGCACAACTATTCCGCGTGAGGACAAGTCGAGATCGGCGTTAATGTTGCGCCGCGCAACACTAAACACATCATCCGAATGGCCGCAAAAACGTGTGGCTGCACTACCGTCCGGACGTTTGATATTTAAAACAATTACGTTAAAGATGACACAATAGAGTTAAACGGGGCGACAGGAGACCAATTTCCGATGATGGCCAAAAAGGCACCTAATCCCATCGACAAGCATGTCGGTGCGCGCGTGCGCATGCGCCGCATGATGCTGTCCATGAGCCAGGAGAAGCTCGGTAACAGTCTTGGTCTCACATTCCAGCAAGTGCAGAAATACGAGAAAGGGACCAACCGAATTGGCGCCAGCCGCCTACAACAGATTTCGCACATCCTGCAAGTCCCAGTCGCCTTCTTCTTTGAAGGCGCACCGGCCGTCGGCGGGTCGCGTTCGGAGGGCTTAAGCGAAGCGCCTTCGCCGGCTTACGTGTCCGATTTCCTCGCCACATCGGACGGCTTGGCGCTGACCAAGGCATTCATGCGCATCACCGACTCCAAGCTTCGGCGCCGGATCGTCGACCTCGTCGAGCAGATCGCGGCCGACAAGCGCTGAGGCGGGTTTGCACGTTGTTTGCCCCTCGTTTCGCCCACGTTTAGCCCACATCTTGACCGCGCGAGGGTACGCTGCAACAACCCTCTTGGGTGAGCATCCAGCGCCGCCATCAAACAAACGCGCAAGAGACGAGGGGAGTGCTTCGCAGTGCAACGTTCCAACTACTTGTTCACCAGCGAGTCGGTGTCGGAGGGACATCCGGACAAAGTTTGCGATCAGATTTCCGACGCCATCCTGGACGCCTTTATCGAGAATGATCTGAAGCTCGGCATTGCCGACGAAAGCAAGGTGAACACCCGGCTCGGCTGCGAGACTCTGTGTACGACCAACAAGATTGTTATCGCCGGCGAAGGCCGCGGCCAGGCGCCGCTGTTCCAAAAACACGGCGACAAAGCGGTGGTGAATCGCGAGCTGATCGCCGAAACCGCGCGGCGGGTAGTCAAGGACATCGGCTACGACCAGGACGGATTTTCCTACTACGGCGCCGACGTCGAAGTCCTTCTACACGGCCAATCTCCCGACATCGCCATGGGCGTCGACGCCAAAACCAAAAAGAGCGGCGAGGAAGAAGGCGCGGGCGATCAAGGCATGATGTTCGGCTTTGCCTGCACCGAGAGCGAGGTCTACGAGAAGGGCTCGTTCATGCCGGCGCCGATCTACTTCGCCCACAAGATACTCAAAGTGCTCGCGGAAAAGCGCCGCTCCGGCGCGCTATTTGACTTGCAGCCGGACGCTAAGAGTCAAGTGACCGTCAGATATGTCGGCGGCAAGCCGGTCGGCTGCACCAAAGTCGTGGTGTCGACGCAACACAACGCCCAGAGCCGCAATGGCAAGAAATATACGCCGGGGATCGTCAAGGACATGATCTCGGACGCAGTCGAATCGGCGCTGCCGGACGGCTGGATGCCGAAGAAAGCCAGCGACTTCCTGGTCAACCCAACCGGCAATTTTGTCATCGGCGGCCCAGACGGCGATTGCGGCCTCACCGGCCGCAAGATCATTGTCGATACCTATGGCGGTTATGCGCCGCATGGCGGCGGCGCGTTTTCCGGGAAGGATCCGACCAAAGTGGACCGCTCCGCCGCCTATGCTGCGCGATACCTCGCCAAGAATGTGGTTGCCGCCGGCTTGGCCGAGAGTTGCACCATCCAAATCGCCTACGCGATTGGCGTGGCCGACCCGATGTCGGTCTATGTCGACACGCACGGCACCGGCAAGGTCGAGGAGGCGAAGCTGCAAAAGCTTTTGCCCGAACTCTTTCCATTGCGCCCGACAAGTATTCGCCGGGCGCTCAAGCTGAACCGCCCGATCTATCGGCGCACCGCAGCTTACGGCCATTTTGGCCGTGCCCCCGATAAGGACGGTGGCTTCTCCTGGGAGCGCACCGATCTCGCCGATGCGCTCAAGCGCAGCCTGCGCTAATTCACGCTGGTATCGCTCGGCCGCGAACTTTCAATGCGACCGCCTCGGCGCCCTGGCTTAAGATCGGGCGCGACCCTACTTTCAAGCGATGAAACCCAGCGCCGGCGGCGGCCGGCTTGGTGATGGAGGTTCATCACAACATGAAGGCGATTTTTTTAAGCGCGCTTTTGGTGCCAGCGCTTGCGCTCACATGCATTCCGGCAAACGCGAAGGGCTGCATCAAGGGGGCAATCGTCGGCGGCATTGCCGGGCATTACGCTCACCATCATGGTTTGATCGGAGCTGCGACAGGCTGCCTGGTTGGCCGCCACCTGGCCAAGAAGCACCAGCAGGAGCTGCAAGAACAGCACGAACAAGAGCAGCACAACCAGGAACAGAGCCCGAAAACGGACTAATCTCATTAAGGGGCCTGGTTAGTCAGGCCGTAGCGCCATCGGGCCGCGATGGACACCGAACTTCATCAAGCGCGCACCTTCTTCGGTCGGCGCAAGGGCCACAAGCTTCGCAACCGGCAAGCGGAGTTGTTCGTTACTTTGCTGCCACGTCTAGCACTCGACATCGCGCGGCCGGCTCCATCGGATCTGACAGAGTTATTTGCTCCGCCGGTTTCGGAAATGCAGCTTGAGATCGGCTTCGGTAGCGGCGAGAATCTGATTGCGCAAGCCGCAGCACGACCGGCGCAAGGGTTCATCGGTGTCGAACCTTTTGTCAACGGCATGGCCAAAGCGTTGTCGGCCATCGAAAGCGCCGGTCTGCAAAATATCCGCTTGCACTTCGATGAGGCCGCGGGCCTGATGAAATGGCTTCCCGGTAGTTCGCTCGCACGCATCGAGCTCGTTCACCCGGACCCCTGGCCCAAGCGGCGGCATTGGAAACGGCGCTTGGTTCAGGATGCGAGCATCGCGCAATTCGCTCGCATCCTGCGGCGCGGCGGCGAAGTCCGTTTTATCACCGACGTCCCCGATTACGCCGCGTGGACGCTGCAGCGTTTTCTGCGTTCGCCGGATTTCGATTGGACCGCCCAATGCGCCGACGATTGGCGAAGGCCGTGGCCAGAGTTTAGCGCCACGCGCTATCATGCCAAGGCGGCACGGCAACAACGCGCTCCTTGTTTTTTGATCTTCCGGCGGCGTTAGATTTGGCGCGCGTGCTGCGATGGTCGCGCCCCCTTGCAACCGCCCAAGAAGCCGCTATATTTCGCGCATCCGTCATGGATACCTCATAGCGTTCGGTTAGCCTGAACGGTTTTGAGAGTGGGCCCCCCGGGACCCGCTCTTTTTTATTACCTGAGCGCCGAGGATTTTCGTGCCGGGTAAAGCGTGCACAACGGATTGTAGCGAGCAAGATGAACAAAAGCCTGACTGGCTTTGCTGAAGAGCCGCGGCTGATCGCCGAGCCGGGCCGAGCGGCTCGTGTCGCCGTTATCGCCGAGCCGGTGCTGGCCGGGCTCGGCTATCGGCTCGTGCGGGTGCGCATTTCCGGTTCGGCCGGTTGCACGGTTCAGATCATGGCCGAGCGCCCCGACGGAACCATGGCTATTGAAGATTGCGAGGCGGCGTCGCGGGCGCTTTCGCCGGTGCTCGACGTCGCCGATCCCATCGATGGTCCGTATCGGCTGGAAATCTCCTCTCCCGGGATCGACCGGCCGCTGGTGCGCCGTTCCGACTTCGAGCGCTATGCGGGGCATCTGGCGCACGTAGAAATGCTTGCACCTATTGACGGGCGGCGGCGCTTTCGCGGCGAGCTGCTCGGGACCGAGGGCGACTTCGCGCGGCTGCGCTGCAACGACGGCGGCGGCGCCGAGAACCGCGAGATTTTGTTGCGGATCGACGACATGGGCGAAGCGAGGCTTCTGCTCACCGATGCGCTCATTTCAGAATCGCTGCGACGGGGCAAGCACGGCGACAAAGCGAAAGAGCGTGAAATGCGCACGAAAGCGGATAGGGGCGGGGCAGACCGCGGAACAACTCATCAGCCGAGCGCTGCAGCGAAATCGGCGCATGAATCACACAACGGAGACCGAACATGGCGACAGTAAGCGCCAATAAACTCGAACTCTTGCAGATCGCGGACGCAGTCGCCCGGGAAAAGGCAATTGACCGCAAAATCGTACTTGGCGCCATGGAGGACGCGATCGCCAAAGCGGCGCGCTCGCGCTACGGCAGCGAAACCGAAGTACGCGCCGAGATCGATCCAAAAAGCGGTGAATTGCATCTCTCGCGGCATATGCTGGTAGTCGACGCGGTCGAAAATCCTGCGTTTCAGATCAGCCTCGAGGAGGCGCGCCGGCGGCATCCCGCCGCGCAGCTTGGCGACACGATCGCCGACCCGTTGCCGCCGCTCGAATACGGCCGCATCGCCGCTCAATCGGCCAAGCAGGTGATCGTGCAAAAAGTCCGCGAAGCGGAGCGCGATCGGCAATACGAGGAATACAAGGATCGCATCGGTGACATCGTTAACGGCATCGTCAAGCGCGTCGAGTACGGCAACGTGGTGGTCGATCTCGGCCGCGGCGAGGCCATCGTGCGGCGCGACGAAATGCTGCCGCGCGAGGTTTTCCGCAATGGCGACCGCATTCGCGCCTACATTTACGATGTGCGCCGCGAGCAGCGCGGACCGCAGATTTTCCTTTCGCGCACGCATCCGCAATTCATGGCCAAATTGTTCGCCCAGGAAGTGCCGGAAATCTACGACGGCATTGTCGAGGTCAAGGCAGTCGCGCGCGACCCGGGTTCGCGCGCCAAAATCGCAGTGGTGTCGCGGGATTCTTCGGTCGATCCAGTCGGCGCCTGCGTCGGCATGCGCGGCTCGCGCGTGCAGGCGGTGGTAAACGAGCTGCAGGGCGAGAAAATCGACATTATCCCCTGGTCGCAGGACATCGCGACTTTCGTCGTCAACGCTCTGGCGCCCGCCGAAGTCGCCAAAGTCGTGCTCGACGAAGAGCGCGAGCGCATTGAAGTGGTCGTGCCGGATCAGCAGCTTTCGCTCGCCATCGGCCGCCGCGGGCAAAACGTGCGGCTCGCCTCTCAGCTCACCGGTTGGGACATCGACATTCTCACCGAGCAGGAAGAATCGGAGCGGCGGCATGCTGAATTCGAGAACCGAACCCGCATGTTCATCGACGCGCTCAATGTCGACGAGGTGATCGGCCAATTGCTGGCATCAGAGGGTTTTACCTCCGTCGAGGAACTTGCGCTCGTCGATACCAAAGAACTCGCGACCATTGAGGGGTTCGACGAGGACACCGCGTCAGAGCTGCAAACCCGCGCACGTGATTATTTGGCGAAGATCGAAGCCGAGCTCGACGCCAAACGGCGAGAACTTGGGGTGGAGGACGCGCTCAAGGAGATTCCGGGCATCAATAGCGGAATGCTCGTTCGCCTGGGCGAAAATGCCATCAAAACCGTGGAAGATTTGGCCGGATGCGCGACCGACGACCTCGCCGGCTGGACCGAACGCAGGGACGGCGAGAGCGTGCGCGAGCCCGGCATACTCGATGGCTTTGATTTGTCGCGCGAAGAGACGGAAGCCCTCGTCATGCAGGCGCGGCTGAAAGCGGGATGGATCAGCGAGGCCGATCTGGCCCCGCCTGCCGCCGAAGAAGTCGCAGTGCCGGAAGTTCAGGCGTGAGGAAGCGGTTAGGCCATGATCGCCCGGATCGCCGATAACGCGCTCGCCAGCGAACTTGATCGTGGACCGAGCCGGCGGCAACCGTCCCGGCAGTGTGCCGCCACTCGTGCGGTACGGCCGGTTGGCGATTTGATCCGCTTCGTGGTCGGGCCGGTCGGCGAGGCGGTCCCTGATGTTAAAAACAAACTTCCCGGGCGCGGTATTTGGGTCACCGCCACGCGTGCGGCGCTCGAGGACGCGATCAGAAGCAAGGTTTTTGCGCGCGCATTCAAACGGGAGGTTCGCCTTCCTGCGGATCTCGTGTTGCGAACCGAGATGTCGCTCGAGCGCGCGGCGCTCGAGGCCTTGGCGATAGCGAGCAAAGCGGGAGCGGTAGTCGCGGGCTTCGCCAAGGTCGAGGTTGCGCTAGAGCGCGGGGAGGTTGCCGCCCTGTTGCATGCCGCCGAGGCGGCCGCCGACGGCAAAAGGAAACTTGACGCAGCTTGGCGCCGTCGGCAGCCGGAGGGCCCACGAGAGACCGCTACATTCTTTACCGCGGCGCAATTGGATTTGGCATTGCACCGCCCAAATGTGGTACATGCAGCCCTGCTCGCCGGTCCAGCGAGCGAGACCTTTGTGGCGCGCTGTCGGCGCCTTGAACGGTTTCGGACCGGCGATGAGCACAATCAGGGCCGAGGGGCGGGGCGAACTCAACCGGCCGAAAATGCCGGTGCGTAGGGAAACGGGCGTGTATGACCGAGACGACCAAGAATAGCGGCGAGAAGCTGAGCGTCAGTCCGACTAAGACGCTGACCCTAAAGCGGGGCGGCGTCGATCAGGGCGTGGTGCGTCAGCAGTTCAGTCACGGCCGCAGCAAGGCCGTCGTGGTGGAAAAGGTCAAACGCCGCGTCGCCGGCCCAGGCGAGGTCAAGACCGAGGCGCTGCCGACCGCCGACCGCGGCGCCGCGACGCCGAAGCGCGGTCTCGCCACAGCCAAGGCGGCGCCAGCCGCGTCGGCAAGTGTTGCGGCTACACCGGCCGCCGTGCCTGCTGCGCCCAAGCCTTCCGGCGTCGTCCTTCGCACTCTGACCGAAGAGGAACGCAGCGCCCGCGCGCACGCGCTCGCCGACGCGCGGCTGCGCGAGGCGGAAGAGCGCAAGATCGCCGAGGAAGAGGCGCGCATTCGCCACAGCCGCGAGGAAGCCGAGCGCGCCGAACGCGTGGCGGCTGAGGCGCGCAAGCGCGACGAAGAAGAACGGCGCAAGCACGACGAAGAAACCAAGCGCAAAGCCGACGAAGTGGCCAAGCGGCGCTTTGGCGCAGAGACGGCAGTGAAGCCGGGCGCCGCACGCCAGCCGCTGGAAGCCGAGGAAGATGAAGCGCCGCGCGGCGCGCGGCGCGGCGCGCCCGCCCGTCCGGCGGCTGCGCCCAAAGCACCGCGCGGCGGCGAAAAACGTCGCGGCCGCCTTACCGTCGTGACGGCACTTTCCGCCGACGACGTCCGCGAGCGCTCGGTTGCTTCATTCCGCCGGCGCGTCCAGCGCATGACCGGCCATCGCGACGAACCGAAGGAAAAAATCGCCCGCGAAGTGACCATCCCGGAAACGATCACCATTCAGGAACTGGCCAACCGCATGGCCGAACGCGGCGTCGACGTGATCCGCATTCTCATGCAGCAGGGTCACATGGCGAAGATTACCGATACGATCGACGCCGATACCGCCCAGCTCATCGCCGAGGAACTCGGCCACACGGTGCGCCGCGTCGCCGAATCGGACGTCGAAGAAGGCATGTTCGACGCTCCCGATGCGCCGGAAAATCTCCTGCCGCGCGCGCCGGTCGTCACCATTATGGGCCACGTCGATCACGGCAAGACTTCGCTGCTCGACGCCATTCGCTCGACCGATGTTGCAGCGGCGGAAGCCGGCGGCATCACCCAGCATATCGGCGCCTATCAGGTGACCTCGCCGTCCGGTGGCCGCGTCACTTTTATCGACACGCCCGGTCACGCCGCTTTCACAGCGATGCGTGCGCGCGGCGCCAAAGTTACCGACATCGTCGTTCTCGTGGTCGCCGCCGACGACGGCGTGATGCCGCAAACGGTCGAGGCTATCCATCACGCCAAGGCCGCCAAGGTGCCGATCATCGTCGCGATCAACAAGATCGACAAGGCCGACGCTAAGCCCGAGCGCGTCCGTACGGAATTGTTGCAGCATGAGATCCAGGTCGAGTCGCTGGGCGGCGACACGCTCGAAGTGGAAGTCTCCGCGAAGGAGAAGCGCAATCTCGACAAGCTGCTGGATGTCATCGGGCTGCAAGCGGAAGTGCTTGAGCTCAAGGCAAATCCGAACCGTGCAGCCGAGGGCACGGTCATCGAGGCGCGGCTCGACCGTGGACGCGGCCCGGTGGCCACGGTCCTTGTCCAGCGTGGCACGCTTAAGCCGGGCGATATTGTCGTCGCCGGCTCCGAATGGGGGCGCGTGCGCGCACTGGTGTCGGACACCGGCCATTCAGTTGTTGCCGCCGGCCCGTCGATGCCGGTCGAAGTGCTCGGCTTCAATGGCACGCCCGAGGCGAGCGACCGGCTGGCTGCGGTCGAGACCGAAGCGCGTGCCCGTGAGATCGCCGATTACCGCGCCCGGCAGAAGCGCGAAATCATAGCGGCTCGGCAGACCGGAATGCGCGGCTCGCTCGAGCAGATGATGAGTCAGCTCAAGACCTCCGGCCGCAAGGAATTCTCGCTGGTGGTTAAGGCCGACGTGCAAGGCTCGATCGAAGCCATTGTCGGTGCCCTGGAAAAGCTTTCGACGGATGAGGTTGCGGCGCGCGTAATCTTTTCCGGCGTCGGCGGTATTACCGAATCGGACGTGACTTTGGCGCAAGCATCGAACGCCGCGGTCATCGGCTTCAACGTTCGCGCCCACAAGGAAGCGCGCGAAGCCGCCGAGCAGGCGGGGATCGAAATCCGCTACTACAACATCATCTACGATCTGGTCGACGACGTGAAGAAGGCGATGTCGGGCCTGTTGGCGCCGACACTGCGCGAGACAATGCTGGGTAACGCCGTCATCCTCGAAATCTTCAAGGTCTCGAAGGTGGGTAATGTCGCCGGCTGCCGCGTGACCGACGGCGTAGTCGAACGCGGCGCCAATGTGCGGCTTATTCGCGACAGCGTCGTCGTTCATCAGGGCAAGCTGTCGCAGCTCAAGCGCTTCAAGGACGATGCGCGCGAGGTTGTCGCCGGACAGGAATGCGGCATGGCATTCGAGAACTATCAGGACATGAGAGTCGGCGACGTGATCGAATGCTACCGGGTGGAGAGCGTGCAGCGGACGCTGTGACCGTCATGCCCGGCCATAGCCGTTCGAAGAACGGCGTCGCTTCGCTCGCCTATGGGCCGGGCATCCACGTCATAATTCAAAAGCGCTGAATGACGTGGATGGCCGGGCAAAAGGGCGTCTAACGCCCGTCTTCGACGGGCCATGCCCGGCCCTGACGATAGAGAATGACAAGAATAAAGATTCAATCATGCCTCGGCATCACCAGCAAAAAAATCACGCGGCCGGCGGGTCGCAACGCCAGCTCCGCGTCGGCGAATTGATCCGCCATGAACTCGCCGCCATGCTGTCGCGCGGCGATGTCCACGACCCGGTGATCGAAACGCACATGATTACCATTCCCGAAGTGCGCATGAGCGCCGACCTGCGGCTCGCCACCATTTACGTCATGCCACTCGGCGGCCGCGACGAACAGGCGGTGATCGCGGCGCTCGACCGCAACAAGCGTTACGTGCGCGGCGAGATCGCGCGGCGCGTCAATTTGAAATTCGCACCGGACATTCGCTTTCGTATCGACGACCGATTCGATGAGGCCGAGCGGATCGCCAAGCTCTTGCAAACGCCTGCCGTCCAGCGCGATCTGAAAGACAATTGATGCAAAAGATGCCGCGCATGATGATCGATGCCTCCACCCTTGAGGGGGAGGCCGTTGAGCGCGGACAAATCCGCGCTGAACGGGAAGGAGTGTCTGCCAGTAATACTCCGCGATCGTTTACGCCTCTTGCTGACCCTACCCCTCAAGGCGGCAGCGAAAATGCCGAGAAGGCCCGCGTTGCGTCCGCGCCGAAGAAAAAGACGAAGCGCGCCGTACATGGCTGGATCGTGCTCGATAAGCCCGTCGGAATGACCTCCACGCATGCTGTCGCCATCGTCAAGCGCCTATTTGCCGCCGAGCGCGCCGGCCACGCCGGCACACTCGATCCGCTGGCCTCGGGTTCGCTGCCGATTGCGCTCGGTGAAGCGACCAAGACGGTGCCGCTCGTCGTCGATGGTCGCAAGACTTACGTTTTTACGGTCCATTGGGGCGAGGAACGCGACACCGACGATGCGGAGGGTCGTGTCGTTGCAACAAGCGAACAACGCGCGGACGCGGCGGCCATCGCCGCTGCGCTGCCGCGCTTTACCGGCACTATCGAGCAGGTGCCGCCGCGTTTTTCTGCAGTGAAGATCGAGGGCACGCGCGCCTACGATCTGGCCCGCGAGGGCGAGATGGTCAACATTGCGCCGCGCGCGGTCACCATCCATCAGCTCGACTTGTTGGAAATGCCCGACCGAGACCATGCGGTGCTCGCCGCCGAATGCGGGAAGGGCACTTATGTACGTGCACTCGCCCGCGACCTTGGCCGCGCCTTAGGCACCTTCGGGCACGTTTGCGCGCTTCGGCGCAACCGCGTCGGCCCCTTTGACGACGGCGCCATGATTTCGCTGGAACAGCTTGAGTCTTTGTGCCATAGAGCGGCCGCCGGTGAGGGAAACCTTGCCGATCTGCTACTGCCGGTCGAAACCGCGCTGGACGACATCCCGGCGCTGGCCGTGAGCCCGGCAGACGCGGCGAGACTCCAAAGGGGTCAAGCTGTTCTTATGCGAGGGCGCGACGCCGCCGTCGTTTCCGGCCTGGTCCAAGTCGCTTCGGGCGGTCAGCTCGTGGCCATTGCCGAGGTCGAGCGCGGCGAGATCGTTCCCAAGCGCGTTTTCAATTTGGCCGGCGTAACAGGTCGTGCCCGTGAACGAAAGGTCTGGTAAACGATGTCGATTACGGCCGCGCGTAAGGCGGAGGTTATCAAGACGTATTCGTTAAAGTCCGGCGATACTGGCTCACCTGAGGTGCAGGTGGCGCTGCTGTCGGAGCGGATCAATAACCTCACCGAGCACTTCAAAACGCACGTTAAGGACAATCACTCGCGGCGCGGGCTGTTGAAGCTCGTGTCGCAGCGTCGTCAGATTCTCGATTACCTTCGGCGCACCAACGAAGGACGTTACAAGGAGTTGATCGAGCGGCTGGGTATCCGCCGCTGATTTCAGTTTGCGCGCGGGCTTTTCCGCGCGCGTGTCGGCGGAGCGCAAATACGCCTCCGCCATTTGCCCGGCAGAGTAAGTTCTGCCGATTTGAAGACGGGCAGATGCCCGTCAATGTCGCGGGATAGGCCCGATGGCCATGGCAGGATCGCCGGATGCTGTTTGGATTCGCAACACGCTTGCGAACGACAGCCTCTCGCCGTCTTGCTCATGGCTTTCGCGCCACCGTGAAAACCATGAGAGACAATCGCAATGTTCAATATTCATCGTGTACAACTTGACTGGGGTGGCCGCAAACTCACGCTAGAGACCGGCAAAATCGCCCGTCAGGCCGACGGCGCGGTCGTCGCGACCTACGGCGAGACCACCGTTCTCGCCGCCGTCGTCGCCGCCAAGCAGCCAAAGGAAGGCATCGATTTCCTTCCACTGACCGTCAACTACACCGAAAAATACTACGCCGCCGGCCGGATTCCGGGCGGCTATTTCAAGCGTGAGCGCGGGCCGACCGAAAAAGACACGCTCACCTCCCGCCTGATCGATCGTCCGATCCGTCCGTTGTTTGCCGATGGCTGGCGCTGCGACACCCAGGTCACGGTCACCGTGCTCTCGCACGATCAGGAGAACGACCCCGACATCGTTGCTATGGTCGCTTCGTCGGCCGCGCTGACGCTGTCCGGCGCACCCTTCATGGGCCCGATCGGCGCCGCCCGTGTCGGCTTCATCAACAACGAATACGTTCTCAACCCGGTGCTCGACGAAATGAGCGAGAGCCAGCTCGATCTCGTCGTCGCCGGCACGCAGGACGCGGTGCTGATGGTCGAGTCGGAAGCAAAGGAACTTAGCGAGGACGTTATGCTCGGTGCGGTGATGTTCGGACACCGGCATTTCCAGCCGGTGATCGAAGCCATCATCCGGCTCGCGGAAAAGGCGGCAAAGGAGCCGCGCGAGCTTGCCGTCAATGACAATGCGGCGCTCGAAGGCGAGATGCGCGACCTGATCGAGAAAGAGCTGCGCGCCGCCTACTCGGTTCCCGACAAGGCGGAACGCCATAAGGCAGTCGACGCGGCCAAAGAGCGCGTGATGGGCCACTTCCTGCCGGCGGGCGTCGAGAATCCAAAACACTCGAAGCTTCAGGTCGGCGACGTGTTCAAAGACCTTGAGGCCAAGATCGTACGCAATAATATTCTCGACACCGGCAAGCGCATCGATGGCCGCGACGTGAAAACCGTGCGGCCGATTGTCTGCGAGGTCGGCGTTCTGCCGCGCACCCACGGCTCGGCCTTGTTCACCCGCGGCGAGACGCAGGCGCTGGTGGTCGCGACGCTCGGCACCGGCGAAGACGAGCAATTCATCGATGCGCTACAGGGGACCTACAAGGAGACTTTTCTTCTGCACTACAATTTCCCGCCGTTCTCGGTCGGTGAAACCGGCCGCATCGGTGCGCCGGGCCGGCGCGAGATCGGTCACGGCAAACTCGCCTGGCGCGCGATCCATCCGATGCTGCCGTCGAGAGAAGAGTTCCCGTATACGATCCGTCTCGTTTCGGAGATTACGGAATCGAACGGTTCGTCCTCGATGGCGACGGTGTGCGGTTCCTCACTCGCACTAATGGACGCCGGCGTGCCGCTGAAGCGCCCGACCGCCGGTATCGCCATGGGACTTATTCTGGAAGATAAGCGATACGCCGTGCTTTCCGACATTCTCGGCGACGAAGATCATCTTGGCGACATGGACTTCAAGGTCGCCGGTACTGAAGGCGGCGTCACCTCACTACAGATGGACATCAAGATCGCCGGCATCACCGAAGAGATCATGCGCATTGCGCTTGCTCAGGCCAAGGACGGCCGCATGCACATACTGGGCGAAATGAGCAAGGCAATCACGCAACATCGTGCGGAACTCGGCGAGCACGCTCCGCGCATCGAGACTTTCAAGATACCCGTCGACAAGATCCGCGAGGTGATCGGCTCGGGCGGCAAGGTGATCCGCGAGATCGTGGAAAAGACCGGCGCCAAAATCGACATTTCCGACGACGGCACCGTGAAAGTAGCCTCCGCCAACGGAGAATCGATCAAGTCGGCGATCAATTGGATCAAGTCGATCGCCTCCGAACCGGAGGTCGGTCATATTTACGAGGGCACCGTGGTCAAGGTCATGGACTTCGGCGCCTTCGTCAATTTCTTCGGCGCCAAGGACGGACTGGTGCACATCAGCCAGCTCGCGCCGCGCCGCGTGCAGAAGACCAGCGATGTCGTCAAG
>Ga0335081_10003191_pt1 | contig 25750 bp, 19 predicted proteins | sample Lox_Sample_35_FD_206713 | JGI IMG/M metagenome (GOLD analysis project Ga0335081, IMG submission 206713) | Soil microbial communities from Loxahatchee National Wildlife Refuge, Florida, United States - Lox_Sample_3.5 | ecosystem: Environmental > Terrestrial > Soil > Wetlands | place: USA...
CTGCGCCGCCGGCGCGCGCCAGTTCGATGGGCTGGGCGGCCATATCCGGACGGGATTACTTACGTCCCTTGGCTTTCGCTTTGGTCTTGGCTTTCGGCTTGGGCGCTTCAGCGGCTGGCTTGGGCGTTTCAGCGGCTGGCTCGGCCGTTTCGGGCTCCGCCGCCTCGTCATGATCCGGCTCGGCAACCAGTTCGGCGGATTCGTCCGGATTCACCTTCTTGAGCACCTCGCTGAACAGGGACGCCTTCCGCGCATCGACTTTCGGCGGCGGCGCCTGTTCGTGACGGAAGTCGTGGTCGTTATGACAGGTGCGGCACCTTACCTTAGCCGGCGCGGCATTGAGCACCGACACCACCGAATGATTCATGATGCGTTTGCAGCGGACACAATAGTCGTCGATATCGTCGCCCAGTCGGATGTCGCGCATAAAAGGAGCCTCCTAGCTCAAGGTGGATCCGGTGGATTCGGGGGTGTGCTCGGGCTCGGCGGGTGGCTTTGGTTCCGGCAGCGCCCATTGGGCCGGCTCGAAACCCACGTACTTGCAAACACGCAGCTGGCCGTCTTCGGTTTCCAGCAGATCCCCCACCGCGAGCGGCTCGTCGGATCCGCGCATCTGTTGCCACGCGTCATATTCATTGCGCGCCTGCACTTGGCCCTGGGCCTCGTAATCCCTGGGTTTGAGCAACGCCGAACCGGAGACGTGCGGCGCCCAACGAAATTGCTGCCTTGGCGAATCCTTCATGCGATAGATCCGATAGAGCGGCATAGAGCTACATTGTAATCGAAGTAACACTCGAAGGGTGTCGCAAAGCGGGCGCGCGTTTGTGTGTGGTCGCTGAACGAACGCCATGTTACCGCTTCCGGCCCGCAGTCGGGAACTCGATCACAACTTCAAAGGTTAAAGACTTCAAGATGGCCTTCTTGTCCTTGCCGAGATTGGCCAGCTCGATGTTCTTGAGTACGACCTTTGCGCTGCCCAGGGGAGGACCTTTGTAGCCCGGATCGCCCATCACGATCGCTCCGGTCTTCGGGTCCACTCGCTGAGGACCGTACAACTCGGCGTCAAGCTCATCGCAGGCCTTCTTCTGGTCGGCGGTGTTTAACACGAACTGCAGTTCGCGCGTTCTAAGCGGAGCCAGTTCGGTCTCGGGCAGTTGCTCGTTGGCGCCGTTTACGAATTCGGAAGCCGGCAAATCGGCGGCAGTCGGGCCGTGCGCCGGCAGCGTGACGCAACGGACGTAGTCGTCGGGCTGCGCCTGCCCAGCCGGTTGAATTTGGATGACAAAACCCCGATCGTCCGAATCATCGCCAGGAGCCGGCTCGATGACGAACATCAGCCCGTGGCCAATATCCTTACGAAAGGCCTCTGTACCGCGAACGGCGCCGCTCAACTGCATCTTCTGCTGCGCCGCCAGCGGCGCCAGCGTCAATGTCAAGAGAATGACGGTTCGCATTTGGCTCTACCGGTGCGCTGGGGAGATGGGCGTATTGGCGATCTGGTCGCGGAACGAGTCGATCGGAAGCGGCGAACTGCCGTCCGGGCCTTCGATGATGGTGGTGACGCCTTCGCGCAGGTAATTTTCCGCCGTGGGCGTTTGGAAAATGCCGCGGCGGCCGTGGGAGTGAATCTCGATGAACCCGGGAGCGGCAACCATCCCGCGTCCGTCGATACGAACGGTTGCGGTGGCATCGCCGAGCGGCCCGACGGCCGCAATAGTATCGCCCCGGATGCCTATGTCGGCATAGAACCAGGCGCTGCCGGAGCCATCGAACACCCTGGCCCCGCTGATCAGGATGTCGAAGCCGCCGGTCTGGGAGAACGCCAGGGCGGAAGCCAGGACGGAGAGAACAAGAGCGCGTTTCATCTCGCTGCTATTTTACTGTGTTATAGAGTTGCGGCGAACCACGTGGCGCACGCTCTCAGCGTGCCGCGTCGACATTCGTGTCGACGCATGTCGCCCGCACGCCACAACTCAGCCGCCGCATTGTTCACGAATACGCCACCCCTCAGACACCCCGCGTTTTTTGCGCGATATTTCACAACACAGTAATACTCACCGCCGCGCCAGCCCACGACAGGCCCGCTCCAAAAGAAAGCGCCCGCTGCCATGTCGATTACAGCAGCGGGCGCAGAGTACTCCAAACCAAATGGAGTCCCTAGAAGTTCAGATACCCGCGCATCAATATCGTGCGGTTGCCGCTCGCCGACGTGATATTGCCGAAGGTGGTTGCCGTCAGGCTCATGCTCCCCTGGGCGAAGAACGGATGGTTCAGGAAGTTTTGAGCCTCCGCCCAGAATCCCAGTTGCACGCGCTCGGTGATCCGGAACGTCTTCTCGAGTGACATGTTGAACCCGAACGCGGTCTTTCCGGTATACCACTGGCGTGTGCCGATCTGGCCGGCAGTCATGTTGCGCGAGAAGTACGCCGGGTTCACCGAGCCGTTGGCTTGAACGATGTCCGACGTGTTTGTGTGGAAACACTGGCAGGACGGGTCGTACCCCGAAGTCATCGTCGAAGTGCGTTGCAGGAGCTGGTTGATGGTCATCCCGTTGCCGTAGTTGACGCCATCGTAAGCCCATTGATTAAAGGTGTAGAGGCCGCCGTTGAGCAGAACCGGAGCGCCGGAAGTGACCGTATCGATGGTGCCCACCCTCCAGTTGCCCAGGACTTTGTTCAATACCGGGTTGTTGATGTTCAGCCACTTGCCTTTGCCCATCGGCAGGTCATAGGTCGCGATCACCGCCATGTTGTGCCGCCGGTCGGTGGGCAGAGGCCCGTAATTGTAGCGGCCGTTGCGCAGCGTCCACCATTGGTACGTGGCGGTCTGGTCGCTAGCGTTGGCGACATCGCCAAGCGCGTGGCTCAGTGTGTAGTAAGCGCTCACCACCAAGCCGTGGCTCATCGATTTTCTTCCTTGAATCTGAAGGCTGTTGTAATTGGTGTTGCCGTTGTCATCCTGGTATTGCAGGCTGTACGTTGTCCCCGAACTAAACGGGTTCGGCTGGAAGAAGTTCATCGGATACGGCGTCTTGACCGTGGCACCCGCCGCTGCGCATGGGGCGAAGTTGGCGCCCACCAAACGGCAGTAGTAGAGACCGGTGGTGGTGTCGGCCAGCAGTCCGGCAAACGTGCCCACTCTTCCTTGCTGCAGGTACGTGATGAAGGTCGAGTTCCCGAAGCCCTGACCAGTGGAAAGAGCGCCGCCGAACGAGCCATTGGCGCCAAACGCCGCCTGAAAGATCGGAAGCGGAACCTGCCCTGCTAGACCTTGATTGGAGAAGTTCTTGGTCTTCAGCGTGACATTGGGTTGCGCGATGAGTTGCGCGACGCTCAAACCGTTTGCGATGGCCAGGTTGCTCTGGGCATTCTGGAATTCCGTCAGGAATCCATTCTCGAGGATATTAACTTCGTTCATGTACTGGTTGTGCCAGACGTGGGTCGCCTTGTTGCCGATGTACTGAACGCTCAGAATCGTGCCCTTGGCGACCTCGCGCTGGAACCGGATGTTCCAGTCCTGTACATAGGGAGTTACCAGGTTTGGATTTGCGTAGTTCGGGCTGATACCGCCGTTGGTTGGGTATTGCGACATGGCAATCGGGAAGCTGAACGACGTCGGGTTGGTGACCATGGGCGCCGCCGCTGAGGCCACGGTGTAAGTGCCGGCAGGTGCGGCAGTAAATGCCGCCGCGGCATCCGCGCTCTGCGTCGAGCCGGGATTGCAGCACAGCAGGTTCGAAATAGAGTTCAATCCTTCGCTGTAATAAGTGATGCGGTAAGCCATGGAGAGAACCGTCTTATTGTGCCCCAACAGCCTTCCCACCAATCCGGTGCCCCCCTCGGGGCTCCAGGCGAATCCGATGTTCGGCGCCGGGTTGATGAAATCGTGGCCGTACACGTTGTTCTGCATGTTGAACCCGGGGTTGGTATTGCCGTTCAGCACACCGGGCTGGAACGGGCCGTTGGATGGGCCCCATAAGCTGCCCGGCCAGGAATTGATGCCGTTGGTGGCGTGAATCGGGGTGTCTAATTCCCAGCGTAAACCGTAGTTCACGGTGAGGTTCGGCGTGACGCGCCAGGAATCCTGCGCCCACACGCCGGTCGAGACGAACGCGTACCGTTCCATCAGCGGCGCGAATTGCTGGTATTGGTGATTGGTTTCGCTGACGTTGTACGATGTCCACTCGTCGTACAGCCGGCCGGTCAGCATCGTGTATAGGGCTTGCGCGTTGCTGATGTCGCTGGTGCTGGTGTTGACAGAGGGCATCGCGTTCTGGAGGGCGGTGCTCAGCGCACCGTCGTTGGGACCCAGACCAATGCCGTATTTCAGAACTCCGGCATCGCCGTAGGACTGCTCATAGAAACTCGTGCGCAGCACGTTCACGCCAAAGTTGAGAGTGTGCGCGCCCTTTACCCAGGTGAAGTTGTCGGTCCACTGCCACACCGGGTTGTTGCGCTTCCACGGCGTATTGTCGGGGATCAGCACCGGCATCGTGGTAGTGGTGTAAGTTGTGTTGGTGCCGAAGGTCGGCTGGTAGATCTCGCGGTTGCCATACTGCGCCCACTGGTGAGGGTCGGACGGATTGTAAAAGTACTCCATGTTCCCCTGTGTGCCAAACACAAAGCTGTTCAACATGTGCGGGGAAATGGTCCAATCCACGGTATTGGTAGTGACGGGCGTGTTGATCTTGTAGGCGTTGTTGGACGGAAACGGACCCTCGGGGTAATTCGGGCTGCCGATGGTATTGGCGTGGCGCATGTTCCATGTTCCGTGCCAGGCTACTCTCGGCGCGATCTGGTAATCGACGCGCGCGGTGGGATACTTGGTCTCCGTATCGCTGGCAAAGTTCCATCCCATAGCCTGGAACGACGGGTATCCTGCAAGTGGGAAGAAGTTGAACACCGCCCCGCTCTTGTAACTCGTCTGGATCTGGTTCAGCAGCCCCGACATGGTCGGATCGATCGTGCCGGGGTAGCCGGACGCCTTGGCCAGCGCCAGCACGTTCACGGTGTGATTCTGGCCGTCCGTTCCGACGTAAGTATAGTCCCCGTTATATGCCGCCGGAACCAGCACGTTGGTATAGATCGGACCCGCGCCGGGCTGCGGCAGATCTTCGAAGTTGACAAAGAAGAACAGCTTGTTCTTGAAGAGATGCACCCACGGCAGCAGCGGGCCGCCCATGTTGCCGGAATAGTTGGCCTGCCGCGTCTTGGACCGGTGCACGCCGCGCAGATCGTTGAAATACGTGTTGGCGTTGAAGTCCTCGTTGGCCATCTGCTCCAGAACATGGAAGTGATACCGGTCCGTGCCGCGCTTGGTGGTGAAACGGATCTGCATGGCGCCCTGGCCGCCGGCATCCGCTCCCAAGCCCGACGTCGAGACCGTCACTTCTTCCATGGCGTCCAGCCGCGCCGGTGCGAACTCGTAGAAACTCGTGCCGCCGCTCTTGAACCGCTGCGAATTGTTGTTCATCCCGTCCAGCGTGATGTTCATCGAGGCATTGGGCAACCCGTTGAACGTGCTGCTGCCTCCGCTCGACACCGCGCCCGGCGTATACAGAGCGAAGTTGAGCGCATCGCGGCTGGTATAGGGCAGATCCTCGATGGCGTTCTTGTTGATGACCCCGCCGATTTCGTTGGACGTGGTTTGAAGCTGTACGGCGGCGGCGGAAACTTCGACCTGCTCGCTTGTGGCGCCTACCTTCAGCTCGACGGCCAGGTCCAGAGTGCGGCCGGTATCGACCACGACATTCTTCAGAACTTCGGTCTGGAATCCCGTGAGGGAGGCCGAAAGCTCATAGGTGCCGGCCAGCAGGTTGACGAAAACGAACCCGCCATCCGTTCCTGAAGTCGTGGTCTTTACGGCTTGGGTTGCGGTGTCCGTCAGCGTCAGTGTGACATTGGGAACCACGGCGCCGGACGCATCCTTCACCAGACCGTGGACGCCGGTGGTGGTTACTTGTGCTGCCGCGAAAGGAACCAGCGCGGCCAACAGGAAAATGAAACTTGCGGTGCACAACCGTCGAATGGCGGTCTGCAACATAGTTACCTCCCTACGGTTTCAATGTGGTCCATCGACCCGAAGCAATACGGCACGCGGACTGCCCCGCAGCCGCCCGAGCGTTTACTCCAGAAGCGTTTAAGCGCTTCACTCAAGTTGATTGGAGTATAGAGGCTTTCGCCTTGCATGTCAATAGGGTACTGAACTCTGAAAATATCATTATCCTGTTATCTGCTTCAGTCCGCTCGCCCTTGCACCTGCCTTTGAAAGCGCGTACAGATCGGCTACAATTGCTTCCGTTGGGCCCGAGAACGATGTGCCTCCAGATGGCGCAGGCGGTGCCGCCTGCGCTTGTTCAACAAGCTCCCGGAGAAGCAGGCCCCGTGGGAGGATGTCATGACGCTCCGTTTCTACACCGCGCTCGCCCTGAGCGTGGGCGCCGTATTGGCTGCCGACGCCGTCAATTCATCGCTGGTTTCCGGTCTCCGCTGGCGGTCCATTGGACCCGCGATGTTTGCCGGCCGCGTCGATGACGTCGCCGGAGTTCCGGGCGACCCCACCATCCTCTACGTCGCAGGCTCCACAGCCGGCCTCTTCAAGTCGGTTAACAGCGGCAACACGTTTGAATCCGTCTTCAATGATGGCAACACGCTCTCGGTTGGCGCAGTCGCCATCGCCCCGGACAACCGCGACGTGGTCTACATCGGCACTGGCGAAGGAGCCGTGCGCAACAGCACGTCGGTAGGTGACGGCATCTATAAGACCACCGATGCCGGCCACACCTGGAAACACATGGGCCTCACCGACACCGAGCGCTTCGGGCGCATCATCATTAATCCGCGCAACAGCAACATTGTCTTCGCGGCGGCCATGGGACACGAATGGGGGCCGAACGAAGAGCGCGGCATCTTCCGCTCCACCGACGGCGGCGCCACCTGGAAAAAGGTGCTCTACGTCAATCCGGTCACCGGCGCGAGCGACGTCTGCTTCGACGGCGGCGATCCCAACATCGTCTACGCCGGCATGTACGACTACATGCGCCAGCCCTGGCATTTCCGCAGCGGTGGACCAGGCAGCGGGCTGTATCGCTCCGCCGACGGCGGCGACACGTGGGTCAAGCTGACTGACCCGGCGTTGCACAACGGTCTTCCCGGCGCGAAGTTGCTCGGCCGCATCGGCATCAGCGCGGGAAAGAGTAATCCTGCGGTGGTCTACGCCATGATCGAGGCGCAGGAACCGGGCGTGCTCTGGCGCTCCGACGACCACGGCCAAACCTGGAAAATGACCACCGATAACCGCCAGATCAACAACCGGCCGTTCTACTACACGCAGATCCGCGTCGATCCTAACGACGAAAACCGCATCTACGCGCTGGCCGGCAATCACTACGTCTCAACCGATGGCGGCCGGAACTTCCGCCCGGTTGGCGGCAGTATCTTCGGCGACCATCACGCCTTGTGGATCGACCCCGCAAATTCCAAGCGCCTTCTCGCCGGCAGCGACGGCGGCTTCTTCATCTCCAACGACCAGGGCGCGCACTGGGATTTCGTCAACAACATGCCCATGGCGCAGCCCTATCACGTGGGCGTAGACATGGCCGAGCCCTACAACGTGATGGGCGGCTTCCAGGACCACGAGATCTGGCGTGGACCCAACGAGCGCTGGAACCAGGTGGGCGTGCGCGAAGGCAATTGGCTGCGGCTGCGCAACATGGCCGACGGCATGTATGCCTTCGCCGATCCGCGCGACCCCAACATCGTTTATTACGACGGTCACTTCGGCGACCTCACGCGCCTGGACATCCGCAACCAGGAGGAGCGCTTCATTCATCCCTATCCAGTGGGCCCGGCCGGCGCGGGCGCGAATTTCGAGAAGTACCGCTTTAACTGGAACTCGCCAGCGTTGATGTCGCCGACCAATCCGGACGTGCTGTACTACGGCGGCAACGTGCTGTTCAAGACCACGGACAAGGGCGAAAATTGGACCATCATCAGCCCCGATCTCTCCACCAACGATCCGGAAAAGATCAAGCTCAGCGGCGGCGAAATCTCGCTCGACAATACCCGCGCCGAGTTCCACTGCACCATCACCGCCATTGCCGAGAGCCCCAAGAACAATAAGGTAATCTGGGCCGGAACCGATGACGGCAACGTGCAACTGACCACCGATGGCGGGGCTCACTGGACCAACCTGGTGCGCAACGTGGGCGCGCCGCCGAATTCCTGGGTGCCTGCGATCAAGGCTTCGTGGGTGGACGCCGGCACGGCGTATATGGCCATGGATCGCCACACGATGAACGACATGAAGCCCTACGCCTTCCTGACCAAAGACTACGGCAGAACTTGGACGAACATCGCTCCCGGCCTGAACGGCTACGTCCACATCGTTATGGAGGATCCCAAGAATCCCGACCTGTTGTATGCGGGGACTGAATTCGGCGTGTTCGCCTCCTTCGACAAGGGAGCGCACTGGACCGACCTCCGGCTGGGGTTGCCGCACATTTCGGTGGTCGACATGGTGGTGCACCCGCGCGAGAACGACCTCATCATCGCCAGCCACTCACGCGGCTTTTACATTCTCGACGACGTCACGCCGCTGCAGCAGTTGGCCTCCGCGATGGCCAGGCCGGTGACGCTGTTCCAGCCGGTGCGCGCCACCAGGTACACGCAGGCCAGCGACACCAGCGTGTTGGGCAACCGCGTGTGGGTGGCGCCGAACAAGCCGTACGGCTCGATCCTCACTTATTACCTGGCGAACCGCGCCGACTCCGTAAACATCACGGTCTCCGATTCCAGCGGCCGGACACTGCAGAGCTTCCAGGGTCCGGGCAACGCCGGATTGAATCGCGCCGTCTGGGGCCTGCGCGAGGATATCTGTCAGGCGCCCGTGGCCGGCCGCGGCGGTCGAGGCGGGCGCGGCGGCAGCGGAGTGGGCCCGCGCGTCCTGCCCGGGGAATACCGCGTGCGCCTGAAAGCCAATGGAGAAACCGTGGAAACCACGGCCGCCGTGCGCCTGGATCCGCGCATTCAGGCAAGCAAGGCCGATCTCGATGCCTACTACAGCGAAGTAAAACGGCTGTACGGGATGCAGTGCTCCATCGACGCCGCGGTGACTAAGATCCGCAGCATCGATTCGCAGATGACCACCGTGTCCCCACAAGTCACGGCGGCTGAAGTGAAGGCCGTCGTAGCCGACTTGCAAAAGCAACTGCGGGCGATCGAGAACGATATGGAATCGCCCGCGAACGATCCCGAACACGAGAACATCCGGCGCCGCCTCACGTGGCTGGTAGACCAGGTGCAGAACAACACCGCCAGGCCCACGGTCGCGCAAGACGAATGGATCGGCATCTTCGAAGGCCAGTTGAAGCCGCTCTTGCTGCAGCTCAACGACATCGTGGAGAACCACCTTCCGCAGTTGAACCAGAAACTGAAAGACGCCAACCTGAAGCCCATCTCCCCCGACGCACCGGCGCCGGGCAGGGGCGGGAGGAACTAACATTTAGCTCGGCACTGTCATTCACTCATACCGCAGAGCCACGGTTGGATCCACTCGCAGCGCGCGCCGCGCCGGAAAGGCGCTGGCCGCCCCGCTATCTTTACTCGGCCCGTATTTCATGGAGACCGGCTTATCGTTCACGCCGGATCTGCCCATCTTCGGCAACACGCTGCTAATGGCGTTGGTCACGGGGTTGATTTTCGAACTCTCGCCCGCGTAACAGCTTTTGCGCGCATCCTCGCGGGGTCCCGAAGCCAACTGCTGCATCAGCACGGCGGCCTCGGCCTGCGCGCGCGCCACGGAGTGGCGCACGCACTCGTGCCTGCCGCGCCGGCACTCCTGCCGTCGCAAGGCCGCAATCAGTCCAGGCCGGAAGTTCGGTAAGCGCTTGACCACCGGAAGTCTGCCGCCCGGGCTACCAGCCCCCCCTTCACCGGGTTCTCTTCAATGTATTCCGCAATACGCTGCCTTTCCTGCTCATTCCGCACCCAATGATCGTACGATTCGCGCTGCCAGAACGGAACACCCGTCCTTCCCAGCAGCCGGTTCGCTTCATGCGCAGTGAATCCCTTGAGTGACTTCAGCAAGCGGCTGGGCGGTACTTTAGGCAGCAAGAGGACATGCACGTGGTTAGCCATCACCACAAAACTGCCGAGTTCGTAGTGGCCCAGCTCAGCGCCTTTGTACAAAGAGTCGAGCACCACTACAGCAATTTCCGGCTGGCGGAGGAAAAGAGGCCCGGTCTGAGCTCGATCCAGGCGGCGACCCATCCAAACAAACGTCTGTCCCGCGGACCACTTTCGGGGCGGCGGGCATTGGGTCGATGGCAGGCTGCCGTGAAGGCTCCACGTAATAAAGAGCCAAGTATTGCGCGGGTAGATGTGCGGAAGGCGGCGGGTGGTCACGCGAAACTAGTAGTGCCGCCGGGCGCAAATTCTCACATCGAAACACCATAACCTGCCCTTGCGACGGCGCGCATGAGTTCGTGCGCTACTTCACCCGCCATTCGATGATGCCGAATTCGCGCCAGTCGATATCGCGGGTCAGGAAATTCGCGCCGGGAGGCCCGATTTCGCCCGACTTGTAGTGCCTTGTCTGCGGTTCGACCTCTATGCGCACAGCCGACGTCGTCACCGGTTCAAAAGTCACCGCGTTGAACCTGTCCTTGGCCACCGCGTAGGAAGCCGAGATAGGCCTCCACTGATCGCCGCCCTTGTACGTCAGGCGCCACGACGCCGGCAGCTTGCAGAACCGCTTGTCGTCCGCGAAGTACACTTCACTCGACGAGATCCTGGCCGGTTCCTTGAAATCGTACTCGACCCAGCCAGCCGCTCCCACCAGCGGCCGCATGCGGAAGTAGCGGTGCGACTCGTCGGCCGAACTGATCGGGTCGGCTCCATCATACACCGCGGCGATATCGTCATTCTGATCGTTGTAGCCGGTCCATTTTTTCTCGATACCACCCGAAGACAGCACTTGCGAGATCTTGGGCGGCAGCGGCGTGGGAAGCGCGATGGCTTTGTCCGCGTGGCGCGGCAACCACACCGCCATCTCGCCCATGCCGCGGTTGGCCCAGGCGTAATAGGGAATGGCCACCAGGTTGGAGCCGGTGATCACGGTCACTCCGTTCAGCAGATCTTTGCGGAACTCGGTGCGCAGCGGAGCGTTGTCAGGCGCGACAATATTCAGCGCGTGGCCGTTGTTGTCGGGCCACTCAGCGCAGTAAACCAGCGGCCCGCGCTCCAGCGCCACGCGATCGACATCGTCTTTCACCTGGGGATTGGCCAGCACGCGGCGAACCGGCATGGGCATGGAAACCTCCACTACGTCCCCGTCGGCCCATTCGCGCCGGATTTTCGCGTAGCCGTTAGCCATCGTGGGATTCACCGCCCGCCCGTTTATCCGCACGATCACGGGCGCGCGGTTGTTGTCGAAGAAGCGGTACAGATCTCCGGCCATCACCTGGTCCCCGGTCCATCCGGGAATGCGCACGTAAACCGTGAACGTGCGGGCTGCGCCAGGATCCACGTGGATCTTCACGTCTCCATCCCACGGGTACCGCGTTTCCTGCCGCACGCGAACGCGATTCGCTCCCATCGCGATACGCGCGTTCGACCCGATGAACAGGTTCACGTACAGTTCATCGTCATTCTTCGCATAGATATAGCTGCCCAACGACGCCATCAGGCGCACCACGTTCGGCGGGCAGCACGGCGTATCGATCCAGTCGAAGCGCTCGTAGTTGCCGAACGACATCAGCGGGTTCTGGTAAAAGAACCGGTCGCCCTTAAGAGACACACCGTCCAGGAACCCGTTGTACAGCACGCGCTCCATCACATCGGCGTAGCGTGCGTCGCGGTGCAGCAGAAACATCCGGTGGTTCCACACGACGTTTCCATAGGAAGCGCAAGTCTCGTTCCACGCACTCAGATTAGGCAGCTCATACGGCTGGCCGAACTGTTCGTGAAAGCGAACCGAGCCGATGCTGCCGGTGACGTACGTTTTCCGGTACACCGCATCCTGCCAGATGCTGTCGACGGCACGGTTATACGCGGGCAGGCCCGTTAGCGAAGCAATGTCGGTGAAAGGAATATAAAGGTACGTCGCGCGGACGCAGTGGCCCTCGGCTTCCGTCTGCTGCACCACCGGTTTGTCATCCTGGGCGTAGGTGCGGTCAATGGCGTATTCGCCGGTGCGCGGATAGTCGTCTTTGCCGCGCTCGTCGAGGAAGAATCGCGCCAGCGCGGCATACCGGTCATCGCCGATCTCGCGGTACATGCTGAGCAGCCCGATCTTCATCCCTTCGTGCCCCGAGATGTAAGTCTTCTTCCCCGGCCCATAAGCCGCGTCCAGGGCGTCGATGGCTTTCACCGCGGCATCGAGCATACGCCGGTTGCCCGTCGCGTGGTAGTAAGCAACCGCGGCCTCGTAGAAGTAGCCCGAGATGCGGATAGGGTTCTGCAGGCGCGCCGGTGTGGCGGCCACTTCCCGATCCACCATCTTCTCCAGGGTCTGTTCGAGAGCCGGATCATGGGCCTTCGCAACCATGTAGGAGACCGCTTCGATCAGCCTTGGATTGTCGTACCCACGGTCGCCGAATTTCTGGAACAGGTGCTGGATCGATACCGTGCGGTTGACTTGCATTTTGGGCGCCCAGAATTCGTCGGTGATATCGACGTCCGAAAGCGGCACCGGTTCGAGCATGTAGATCGGCTTGGTGATCTGCGAAGCCAGCGGCAGGCTCGCGCACACGCCCAACAAAAGCAGATAGCAATGTTTCATGGATTCACCCGCCACTCAATGACTCCGCCTTCGTACCATGTGACATCCTGCCTGAGGTAATTGGCATCCGGCGGCCCCAGGTCGCCCTTCTGATAGGTTCTGCCCTGCAATTGAATTTCGATCCGCAGCGCGGCGGTAGTGACGGAATCGAACGCTGCCCGGTTGTACTTGTCCCGCTCCACGCCGTAAGACGTGCTGGCGTGAACCGGCTTCCACTCGTTGCCATCCTTATATAAGAGGCGCCACGCTTTGGGCAACACGCAATACTGTTTATCATCCTTCCAGTAGACTTCCACGGAGGAGATGCTCGCCGGCTTCTGGAAATCGTACTGCACCCAGGCGCTGTCTCCCGTCTGCGGATGCAGCCGCAGGTAAGGTTGAGAGCCGTCTTCTGAGTTCACCGGCTCCAGTTGATCCTGGATGGCGGAAGCATCGCCGCTGCCGTCCTGCGAGTTGGTGTACCACCGCTGCTCCGGCGTGGGCGGCTTGTGGCCCGGATAGTTTTCGGCCACGCTCCCGTTGCCCACCGAAGACGAAGCCTTCGCTGTCGAAGCCAGCGTGGGCCGCGGCGCCAGCCGCGCCTTGGTTTCATCCTGCGCCAGCCAAACCGACATGTCCAGTGCGCCGCGATTGCCAAATGCATAGTAGGGGATCGCCACCAGCGTCGCATCCTGCCGGCTCAACGTTCCGTTGGCGCCGCGGCTCAGCGCGGTCGCATTGCCGGTGATCGTGCCGATGCCATTCAGCAGGTCCTTGCGATAGGCGAACTGGAATTTGGCGCCCGGCGCAACCACCAGATTGAAGACCCCCGCGGAATTATCCGCGCGCTCCACGCAATAAACCAGTGGGCCGCGTTCCAGCGCCGCCAGGCCGCGGTCGTCCGCGACTTCATCGCGCGCCGCCGTCTGCTCCACTGGCATCGGCAAGTTCAACTGCACGACATCGCCGCGGACCCACTCGCGGTCGATCCTGGCGTAGCCACGGTCGGCGGTGTAGTTGGCCGGTCGGCCGTTAACGGTGAGAGTAAACGCCGGCTGCGGCGGCGTGAGATAGCGGTAAAGAAGCCCGGGCATCGGCTGCGTGCGCACCCAACCCGGAATGCGGAGGTACACCGGAAACCGCCACGGGTTCTGCGGGTTCACCGTGACCTTGACCGCGCCGTCCCAGGGATAGTCCGTCTCCTGCGCCACTTCCACCGCTGCGTTCCTCACTTTGCCGCGCGCCTTGCTCGCTACAAACAAATTCACATACAGGCCCGCTTCGCCTTGCGCGTAAATCAGGCTGCCCAGTTGCGGCAGCAGCCGTGCCACGTTCGGCGGGCAGCAGTTCGGCCCGAACGCCGCCTGCCGGCCAAATCCGGCGTACGCCATAAGAGGCGCCTGGTACAAATAGCGGTCGCCCGAAAGCGACACGCCGGCCAGAAACCCGTTGTACAACGTTCGTTCCAAGACGTCGATGTACTTGGAATCCTGCGTCAGCAAAAAGAGCCGTTCGTTCCAGAGCGTGTTGCCGTAAGCCGCGCAGATTTCATTCCAGCAACTGAGATTCGGCAGATCGTAATCGTCGCCGTAGTTCTCTTCGTGGCGATACGAACCGACGCCGCCCGTGAGATAGGTGCGCTTGGAAACGGCGTCGTCCCAGATCCGCTCGGTGGCTTTGGCGTAGTCGGAATCGTTGGTGAGCGCCGCGATATCGGTGAGCGGCGCGTAGAGATACGTCGCGCGCACCGCATGGCCGATGGCACGGTTCTGCTGCTTCACTGGTTCCGCATCCTGAGCGTACGGCCCGTAGAGGCGCTGGCGGCCGGCCGGGTTGCCCCGCGCATCCAGGAAAAACTTGGCGAGCTTCAGATATTTCTCGTTGCCTGTGGCGCGATACAGGCGAATCAGCCCGATCTTGATTCCTTCGTGATTGGAAATGTCGTGGCGCTTGTCTGGGCCGAAAACGGCGGCCAGATCGTCCGCGATCTCGGTCGCCACGTCCAGCAGTTTGCGGCTCCCCGTGGCTTCAAAGTATGCGGCCGCCGCCTCCATGAAGTTCCCGGCGGCCAACCCGGAACCGTCGCCGGCGGTAGACCAGACGTGTTTCTGCCTGCGGATGTTTTGAATGGCGGCGTCGAGCGTGCCATCGATGCGGGCGCGCAGTGCCTCGTTCGGGTGTTGCGCCAGTTCGTAGCACGCGGCCTCGATCAGCCTCAGATCCGGGTTGCGGCCCATCTTCTCGAAACGGTCCAACTGGCCGGGGATGGAAACCGTCCGGTTGGCTTCCAGGCGCGGTGTCCAGAAGGAGTCAGTGATCTGAACGTCCTTGTACGGGATCGGCGCGACAGCGTAGTCGTACCGCCGCGAAGCGGATTGCGGCCACGCCAAGAGCGCACAGGCAATGCCGGCGGCGACAGCCAGCCACGCACCTTTCAACATACGCGCAGCATATCGGAGTGACAGCGCCGGCGCAAGCCAAGCGCATACAATAGGCGTCATATGTCGAAGCCGCACTTTCTGCTGCTCCTCTCGCTAGCCGCGCCGCTCGCTGCGCAGCCTGTGTTCACCAATGTTTTTCCGCCCGAAGAGTTCGCCGCGCGCCGCGCGCGTGTCATGGACAAGATCGGCGACGGCGTCGCCATCGTGCTAGGCGCCACTGAACCGCCCGGCGAAATGCCCCTCCGCCAGAACAATCAGTTCCATTATGTGTGCGGTGTCGTGGAGCCGCGCGCCATCCTGGTCATTGACGGCAAGACGAAGCTGTCCACTTTGTTCTTAAACCCGCGCAACCAGCAGCGCGAGAACTCCATGTACGGCCCCGGCCTTTATCCCGGCGACGAGGCGGTGAAAGCCACGGGCATTGAAGCCGTCCTTCCACGCACCGACTTCAAAGCTATGGTCGATGGCTTTGCCCAAGAAGGCCGCACTATCTATACGCCCTTCCGTGCCGAAGTCCTCGGCAGCATATCGTCCGGCGACCCCGACCGCCTGTGGACCGCCAACAAAAACGACCCCTTCGACGGCCGCACCTCCCGCGAGCAGGCTTTCATAGCCCATCTCAAGGAAGTGGCGCCGCATTCGGAGATCAAGAACCTGGATCCGATCCTGGATCAGATGCGCGGCATCAAGAGCCCGCGGGAAATCGAAGTGATCCGCGAAGCCACGCGCATCGCCGGGCTGGGCATCATGGAGGCCATGCGCGACACCAGGCCCGGCATGCACGAGTACGAGTTGCAGGCCGATTCCGAATTCGTCTTCAAGAAGTACGGCGCGTTCGGCGCTTCCTACTTCGCTCTCATCGGCGCGGGGAAGAACACCTACTACACCCACTACCACCGCAACACCGCCAGGCTGGACGATGGCGACCTGGTGCAGTTCGACTACGCGCCCGACTACAAGAACTACCAGTCCGACGTCACGCGCGTCTGGCCGGCCAACGGCAAATTCACGCCGTGGCAGAAGGAGTATTACAACATCTACTTGAAGCTGTACCGGGCAGTGATGACCTCCATCAAGGTGCACATGGCGCCCGTCGACGTGATCAAAGACGCCGTCGCCAAAATGGACGCCATCATGGCCTCCTACCAGTTCACCGATGACAAGATCAAAGCCGCGGCCACAGCCTTCGTCGAAAACTATCGCCGGCAGGCCAGCAGCGGCCGCGGCGGCCTGGGCCATACCGTCGGGATGGAAGTGCATGACCGCCCCATGCCGACCCCGACGCTCGAACCCGGCGAAATCTTCACCATCGAGCCCGAGATGCGCATCAACGACCTGCACCTGGGCCTCCGGCTCGAAGACATGCTGCTGATCACCGACACGGGATACGAGAACCTCTCCGGGTTCGTGCCCATCGAGGTCGGGGACATCGAGAAGCTGATGGCCGACCACCAGCACAGCCTGAGCGAGGCGCATTTCTCGCTGAAGACCCCGGTCATTCACAAGAAGTAGTTGCGTTTAAACTAGGCAGCGTTCGCCAGTTTCTTGAAATCGCTTGCGGGTGACTAAACGATTTTATAAACTGCATTACCGAGGCTTCTCCGATGACCATCCGAAGGTTACGATCCGACTATAAATGGTGCCGCTGCCTTGTCACAGGTGTGCTGGGCATTGTCCTGAGCATCGCGCCGGGTGGCGCACAGCAGCGCGGCGGACGCGGAGCGCCAGCCGTTCCGCCGCCGGGAGCACCGGCTTTCCGGTTCGTGGGACCGGCCGTAGGCAACCGGATTTCGGCCGCCGTAGGCGTTCCAGGCGATCTGACCACCTATTACGCCGGAGCGGCTTCCGGCGGAATCTGGAAGTCCACCAATTCCGGCGCCAGCTTCGTTCCGATTTTTGACAACCAGCCGGTGCAGGCCATTGGCGCCCTCGCGCTTTCCCGTTCCAACCACAACATCATATGGGCCGGCACGGGCGAAGCCTGGGCCATTCGCGACAGCGACATGATGGGCGACGGCGTCTACAAATCCACGGACGCCGGCGCCACCTGGACCAACATGGGCCTTCGCGAGACCGGCCGCATCGGCCGCATCCTGATCCATCCCACCAATCCAGACATCGTTTACGTCTGCGCCGCGGGACGGCTCACGGGTCCGCAGCAGGAGCGCGGCGTCTACCGCACGAGTGACGGCGGCAGAACCTGGACCCGCTCGCTGTTCGTGGATGCCGACACCGGCTGCTCCGGCCTCTCCATGGACGCCAACGACCCCAACACCTTGTTCGCTGGAGCCTGGCGCGTGGTGATGCACACCTACGCCATGTTCAGCGGCGGGCCGGAGAGCGAATTTACGGCCCATGGCCCGGGCAGCGGCGTCTACCTGACCCACGATGGCGGCGCCACCTGGAGGCGCATCGATGGCCATGGCATGCCGAAGCCCCCGGTCGGCAAGGTGGACGTGGCGGTGGCGCCGAGCAATTCGAAGCGCGTCTACGCCCTGATTCAGACCGCCGACCAGGGTTCCATCTGGCGCTCCGATGATGGCGGCGACAACTGGACCAACGGAAGCTGGCAGCGCGCGCTCATCGGACGCGCCGGCTACTACATTCACATCGACGTGAACCCGCAGAATCCGGACGAGGTGCTGGTGGCCAACAGCAGCTTCTGGCTCTCTGCGGACGGCGGCAAGAATTTCCGCAGCATGGGGTGGGGCGGCGATACGCACGACATCTGGTTCGACCCGACTAACGGTAACCGCATCATCGTCACTCACGACGGCGGCATGTTCGTGACCAACGATCATGGCGCCACTTCCAACCGCGTGACGCTGCCCATCGGCCAGATGTATCACGTGGCGGTCGACAACGACGTTCCTTATCACGTCTACAGCAACATGCAGGATGACGGGACTATGCGCGGTCTGAACACCGTGCAGGAAGCCGGGCCCAACGTTCCCGGCCAGGCGGCGCCCGGCGGTCGCGGAGGCGGAGGCGGCGGCTTCGGCGGACGAGGCGCGGCAGCCACCTGGGATCACGGCCTGGGCGGGTGTGAATCCGGCTTCACCGTCCCGGACCCGACCAATACCAATTTCATCTGGGCTTCCTGCTACGGCAACGAAGTAACCACCTACGACTACACCACCAAGGTCGCCCGGTCGGTCAGTCCGTGGCTGCACACTCTCGATTCCGAGCCCGACAAGGCCAAGTACCGCTGCCATTGGACCCCGCCGCTGATCCTCGACCCGTTCGACCACAACACCGCCTATTACGGCTGCCAGGTGATCTTCAAATCGAGCAACGCCGGCACGTCCTGGAGCGTCATCAGCCCCGACCTTTCGCACAACGATCCCAAGTACATCGTTTCTTCCGGCGGAATCGTAGGGGATAACCTCGGCCAGTTCTACGGTGAGGTGGTCTTTGCTATTGCGCCGTCCGAGATTCAGAAGGGCCTCATTTGGGCGGGCACCAACGATGGCAAAGTCTGGTACACCACCAAGGGCGGCGGCCCGGGCAACTGGGTCGACGTCACGGCCAACATCAAGGGGCTGCCTGGGCCGATGGGCGTCATCTCGAAGATCGAACCCTCGCATTTCGATCCCGCCACCGCCTACGTCGCGGTGGACTTCCACTTGATGGACAACCGCGATCCGTGGATCTACAAGACCAGCGATTTCGGAAAAACCTGGACCAAGATTTCCGGCGATCTGCCATCCGGGCACCCGCTGGCTTACGCGCGCATCATCGCCGAGAACCCGAACAAGAAAGGCATGCTGTTTGCCGGAACGGGCAACGCCATCTATTACTCGATGAACGACGGCGCCCACTGGGTCGAGATGCACGGTATCCCGGCCGCGCCCGTATCCTGGATCGTGGTGCAGAAGCAGGCCCACGACCTGGTAGTCTCCACCTACGGCCGCGGCATATACATCATGGAAGACCTGTCGCCGCTGGAACAGGGCGTGACGCCCGAGACGGCGACCGCCGCGGTGCAGTTCGTGGCTCCGCGTCCCGCGTACCGGCAGGGAGGCCGCGGCGGGCGCGGCGGCGGGGGAGGCGGCGGCGCAGAGTGGACCTTCGTGCTCAAAGACGCGCCCAAGGACCCCATCCAACTCGAAGTTCTCGATACCGCCGGAAAGCCGGTGCGGAAGCTGGCGGACGTAACCGGCCGAGCCGGATGGAATCGCGTCTCCTGGGACATGCGCTACGATTCGCCGCGCATGGTGGCGCTGCGCACCACACCGCCCGAGGATCCGCACATCTGGGAGGAGCCGCGTTTCCAGGGCCAGGACACCAGGCCCATTACCCACTGGGGTGTCTCGACGAATGAGCCCGGCCCGCTGGTGGGACCGGGCAAATTCACGCTCAAGATGACCGTGGATGGCCAGACCTACACGCAGGCCATCGACATCGTTCGAATGCCCAACGCCCATGGAACGGATTCGGATCTACAGGCCTCGGCGCGCTTGCAGTTGAAGGTCCGCGACGACATCAGCGCTGTCTCCGATATGACCAACCAGATCGAATGGATGCGCCGGCAACTCGAAGACGAGAACAAGGAGACCAAGAGCCAGGCCGGCAAGGAAGCGCTGCTGAAAGCGATGGATGACATCGACCGCAAGTTGCAGGACGTCGAGTACAAGCTCATCTCCCGGGCCGAAGCGCTGAGCGACGACAAGTACTACGTCACGCAATACCAGCTCTACCTCAACTTCATCTGGTTAAACGCCGAGATTGGCGGAGGCGGCGGCGATGTGGCCGGCAGCGGCGATTATCCCCCGACGGAGACCGCATACGGACTGGTGCATGACCTCGAAACGCAGTTGGCGGCCGTGCAGGGGCAGTACAAGACGGTAATGGATCGGGATGTCGCGGCATACAACAAGTCGGTGGCCGGCAGCGGGCTGAAGCCCCTGCCCACAACCGGCGCGCCGCCGGCGCCCATCCGCACCGGAGGCCGCGGCGGCGGGAACTGAGTTTCAAAGGATGCACGAGCGCAAGCTTGTGCCTACGCTGCCGGCCAGGGAGCCACGTGGACTGATGTCGTCTTCACGATGGCGCAGACGGCGTCATCCGGCTTCAATTGCAGCTCGCCGGCAGACTGTGCCGTAACCACGGCTACTAACGGAAAACCGCAATCCAGTTCCACGCGCGCCAGCGGGCCCTCCAGGACGACCGTACGAACGCGGCCCGCCAGCCAGTTGCGCGCGCTGGTGGTCGGCACGGCCTGGCGCGTGAGGGCGATATCCTCGGCACGAATGCAGGCTACCACCGCGCCCGCCTCGCCGGAGTCGATCGCTTGCAAGTGCGACTGGCCGACCTCCAGGGTGAGCAGCCCGCCTTCGCGTGACGCGATGCGCGCCGGCAGCACGTTCTCCACGCCGACGCATTCGGCTACCTTCGAATCGGCGGGATGGCGCAGGACTTCCTGCACCGGACCGGTCTGGCATATGCGGCCGTCCACGATCACCGCCATCCAATCCCCCAATGCCACCGCCTCCATGAGATCGTGCGTGACGAGGATGCTGGGCACGCTCCCAGTGAGCAGCATGCGGCGCAACTGGTAACGCGTGCGCGAGCGGGTGGCGGCGTCCAGGGCCGAGAGCGGCTCGTCGAGCAGCAGCAGCGCCGGCTCGGCAGCAAAGGCGCGCGCCAGCGCCACCCGCTGTTGCTGGCCGCCGGAGATGGACCGCGGAAATCGGGTGGCCAGGTCCGAGAGGCCGAACGCCTTGAGGAATTCCCTGCCCTTTCCAGGAGGCGCCGCGAAGGCGATGTTGCCGGCTACCGTGAGATGCGGGAATAGCGCGTAGTCCTGAAACAAAAAGCCGGCGCGGCGTTTTTGCGGCTCCAGGCAGAGGTCGCGCGAAGCGTCGAACCAGGCCTGGCCGCGGAAAGCGATCGCTCCCTCATCCGGGCGATCGAGGCCCGCCAGCATCCGCAGCAGGGTCGTCTTGCCCGCGCCGGACGGGCCGAAGAGCACGGTCACCGGCGACTCGGCCACGGGGATGCGCAGGTCCACGTCCAGTTCAAAGCCGGAGGCGAACCGCGCCCGGCAGCGGCAGGTCAGCTCATCGGCCATACAGCCCAGACGCGCCGCTGCAGGGAATAAGTCAGCGCCAGAACGGTGAAGGAAATGGCCAGCAGGAAGAGCGACGTCTGCGTGGCCGCGGCGTAGTTCAACGCCTGCACCTGGTCATAGATGGAAATCGACACGGTGCGGGTAACCCCGGCGATATTGCCGCCCACCATGAGGACTACGCCGAATTCGCCCATGGTGTGCGCAAAACTGAGAATGGCGCCGGTGGCGATGCCCGGCCGGGCCAGCGGCACGATCACGCGGCGAAACGTACCGAAGCGCGACACGCCCAGACACCAGGAGGCTTCCACCAGACGGCGGTCGACGCCGGCAAACGCGGCGGCGATCGGCTGCACGGTGAACGGCAGGCTGTAAAGCACCGATGCGAGCAGCAGCCCCTGGAAAGAGAAGGGCAGCATGCCGCCGGTAATCCTGGCGTAAAGCGCCCCCACCGGGCTGCGCGGGCCGATGGCTAGCAGCACGTAGAAGCCAAGCACCGTGGGCGGCAGCACCAGCGGCAGCGCGACCACCGCTTCCACCAGGAATTTCCAGCGGCGGTGTGAGAAAGAAATCCAGTACGCCAGCGGCAGGCCGGCGATCAGCAGGATCACCGTCGTGGAAATCGAGAGCCGCACGCTGAGCCAGATGGCTTGCCAATCCATATCACTCGCCCGGCAAATAAAAACCGTACCGCTTCAGCAGGCGGCGACCCGCCGGCGCCAGCAGCCAGGCGCGAAACTCGCGAGCCGCAGCGGAGTTCTTCAGTATCACGCCGCCCTGATCGAGTTTCGGATACATATCCAACGGGACCTCCCAATATCGCCCCTGGCCGCGAACCGGGGGCGCGATGGCCAGGGAGACCGCCACCAGCCCCACATCCGCGGCTCCGCTCTGGACAAACTGCAGCGTTTGCGAGATGTTTTCGCCGAACACCAGTTTCTTTTCGACGCTATCATAGATGCCCATCTTGCGCAGGGCGGCTTCCGCGGCGCGGCCGTAGGGAGCGTGCTGCGGATTGGCGATGGCCACGTGCTGCACGGAAGGATCCCGCAGTGCCGTGGCGGGATCGAGCGTCGATGACGACGGCACCCACACGGCAAGGCGCCCTACTGCGTAGAGGAACACCGCATCAGACTTTGCCACGCCTTCCTGCGCCAGCAGGCGCGGATACTGGACGTCGGCCGAAAGAAAGAGATCAAAGGGCGCCTGATTGCGGATCTGCGCGTAGAAGTTGCCGGAGGAACCATAGGCGATCTGGAGATCCGTGTGGGGATGGCTCCTGCGGAACTCGCGGGAAGCGTCGTCCAAGGCAAACTGCAGGTCGGCGGCCGCTGCGATCGAGAGCTTTTCTGCTTCGGTACGCCGCGAACAGGCCGCACACAGTAGACCGGCTAAGGCTGCTCCAGCCGCGAGGAGCCTGAGTTTGAATAGCATTTTTGCAAGACAATGGTAACGTATCGAAGACAATGCAGGGCGGACGCCCTCACCGCCTACTTCCTCTTCGACACCGCCTTGCCGGCAGTTCCGATGATCTCCTTGATGAAGTTCACTTCTTCCTGCTTGTAGGGCGCGCCGTTGCTCCGGAAGATGTCCTGGAACCAGACGTCGGGCTGCCGGTCGGTGTACGGGTTCTGCCACGAATCCCAGGGCAGCATCATCTGCGGCTTCCCCGCGACCAGATCCCCCAACAGGGCGCCCACGTTGTACTTCTTGGCGATCGGCAGGATGGCTTCCACCGTGCTGCCCTGGCTGCGCGCCAGGAATCCGGTGCAGAGGATCGGGCGCCCGTAGGCTTGCAGCCACTTCACCCGCTTCTCGAACTCCTCCGGCCCATCATAGTTTTGAAACGAGATCACGTCGGAGAGTTCCAGTTGGGTTTTCGCAATGGGATCGAGCTTGTCCGGGCTGGACCAATCGCCCTTCCAGACCCCGCTCGTCACCGGTTGCGTGGGGTTTCCGGCCCGTGCATATTGGAACGCTTTCGGCAGCAGCGCCTGCACCAGTTCAATCTTGTTGGCCGGCTCGGACGCCCCGTAGCTCGCGGCGTTCATGTTGTCCGGCTCGTTCCATACGTCCCACGCCAGCACCCGTTTGTCGATGGAAAAGGCCGCCACCACCTCCTCCGCGTAAGCCAGAAGCCGCGTGGTCTGTTTCGGATCCGTCAGGCCCTTGGCGCCGGGGCTCTGCGCCCACAACGCGCGGCGCACTCCCGGCTTCGCCTGCCTCTGCCTTCCGATCTCCGGGAAAGGGTCTCCGGAAGAATCGAACAGCACGAAGATGACTTTCATCTTGTGCTTGTCCGCGGCCTTCAACAGGCTCCCCATCCGCCGCTGCAGTGATCCGGAATCGTGCTGCCAGAGCAGATCCTGCAGAACCACCCGGATGGTGTTCATGCCCAGGTTCTCCGCCCAACCCAGCTCCATGTCGACGCGGTCCGCGTCGAACGTCTCGGGTTGCCACATTTCCAGCTGGTTCACGGTGTTGCTTTGAATGTAGTTGGAACCTACCAGCCACGGCTGGCGTGCGTACCAGTCATTCGCCGCGGCGGCGCTCCATTGCGGAGTCTGGGCCATGGCCATGGCACTCAAGATGAGCGGGACAAAGAGCGCTGCTCGTTTCATTTTTCGCGAAGAATCAAGCGAGAGATCTAGGCCCGACGATATCGCGTCGCAGGCGCGCCCGTCAAGAGCGGCAGACCTCTAAATCTATTAGACTAGATTAGAAGAGCCTTTGCTCATCCCCTCGGAACATCGGTTGAATACACGCTTGAAAGTCGGTTTCGTCAGCCTGGGTTGTCCCAAGAACCTTGTCGACAGCGAAGTCATGATGGGCCACCTCGCGGCGCGCGGCCACGAACTGACTCCGCACCCGGACCAGGCCGACGTCCTGGTGGTCAACACGTGCAGTTTCATTGACCCCGCCAAGAAGGAGTCCGTCGACACGATCCTCGAGATGGCGGAGTACAAGAAAGTGGGCCGCGCCCGCAAGCTGATTGTCGCCGGCTGTCTGGTGGAACGCTACCGCGGCGATATCCGCATAGAGCTTCCCGAGGTTGATGCGCTGGTCGGCACCAACGAGCTGGAGAACATTGCGGCGCTGTGCGAGGGCTTGCCGGTCCCGGACGGCCCCGCCCAGCCTTACCTCTATCACGACCTCACCCCACGGGTGCTGGCTACCCCGCGCCACTTCGCTTACGTCAAGATCGCCGAGGGCTGCGACCACCCCTGCTCGTTCTGCGTGATCCCGCAGTACCGCGGCAAGTTCCGCAGCCGCCGCTTCGAATCCGTGATCTCCGAAGCCACGCGCCTGTTTCAGCAGGGCGTCCGCGAAATCAACCTCATCGGCCAGGACACGACTTGTTACGGCGAGGATCTCGGCCTCGCGGACGGTCTGGCGCACCTGCTTGCCCGCTTGGCGCAGATCGAAACCGCTCACGAGAAATGGGTCCGGTTCCTCTACGCCTATCCCAACAAGATCACGCAGCGGCTTCTCGACACCATAGCCGCCCACGGCGCGCTGGTCAAATACATCGACATGCCCCTGCAGCACGCCAGTGCGCGCATTCTCAAGCGTATGAAGCGGGGTTCGTCCGGCGACCTGTTCCTCAAGCTGCTCGACCGCATCCGCCGCACCGTCCCCGGCGTGGCCATCCGCACCAGCTTCATCGTGGGCTTTCCCGGTGAAACCGCGGCGGACTTCGACGAATTGTGCAGCTTCGTGAAAGCCGCGAAATTCGATAACCTCGGTGTCTTCGCGTATTCCGACGAAGATTCAGGCGCCAGCTACGCGCTGGACGGCAAGGTGGACGGCCGCACCATCCACAACCGCCAACGGCGGCTCATGGCCATCCAGCGCAGGATCGCCGGCGCACGGAACCGTGCGCTGATTGGATTGGAGACGCCGGTGCTGGTGGAAGGCCCGTCGCAGGAAACCGACCTGCTGTGGGAAGGCCGCATGCCCACGCAGGCGCCGGAAATCGACGGTGTGGCCCTGATCAACGATTTCGAAGGCGCCGAGCCCCGCCCCGGCGAGATCCGCCGCTTCCGCATCACCGAAGCGCACGATTACGACGTCGTCGGAACCCTGCTCGCGCCGTCGGAAGCCGCGCCGCGCTTCGCTTCGGCGCCGCTAATTCAGATCGGCGTATGAAATGCCCCATCTGCAAAAAGGCCGTCCAGCCAGGCGATCCGGAGTTTCCTTTTTGCAGCGAGCGTTGCCGCATCATCGACCTGGGCAACTGGTCCGCCGAGAAATACAAGATTTCCTCGCCTGCGCAGCCGCAAGCCAGAGACGATGAACCCGACGATTAACCATTGCTCCGCCGCCTCTCTGTTCTCAGGTTATGAATCTGCCTTTCGTGTTCCTCCGCGTCTCCGCGTCTCCGCGGTGAATCTTCTGCGTTCCGCTAGCCTCGCCCGCCTGCTCTCCACCTGGTTTTATTGCGGCCGCAGCCCCAAAGCGCCGGGTACGGCTGGCTCGC
>Ga0335081_10003193_pt1 | contig 25749 bp, 27 predicted proteins | sample Lox_Sample_35_FD_206713 | JGI IMG/M metagenome (GOLD analysis project Ga0335081, IMG submission 206713) | Soil microbial communities from Loxahatchee National Wildlife Refuge, Florida, United States - Lox_Sample_3.5 | ecosystem: Environmental > Terrestrial > Soil > Wetlands | place: USA...
GTGTTTCGGGCCCGTAGCTCAATGGTTAGAGCCGACCGCTCATAACGGTCTGGTTGGAGGTTCGAGTCCTCCCGGGCCCACCAGCCTTCGCTCGCTGTGCCCATCAACGCACCTTGGCGCCGCGGCGGCCGGGTTGTGTCTGTGCGTTGCGGCGCTGTTCGTAGAGGTAGAATGGATTCGGATTGCAGAAGCCGCCGCCTCCCGCCCGATCCCGTATGCATTCCTCGAGCGAGTTATAGTAACAGTGCCCGTTGCTGCCGCCATGCAAACACCAAGGCAGCTCGGAGGCCGCCGCCGGACGCCACGCGCAGATCGTGGCGGCGGCGACGAGAATCGTGGTCGAGAAAATCCCTGTCGGTTTCGACCGCGCATTCCCCCAGGGGTACCGACGTCGCAATTGTCGCTCGTATCGACCGGGCGGGACGGGCTACCGCTTGCCGCGAGGCTGTCGGCTGTCTTGGCGAGGTTGCGGGGCGTGATAACGCGGGTTCGGATTGCAAAAGCCGTGACTTCCGGCGCACTCCTCGATCGAGTTGTAATAACACTGTTCGGTGCCGCTTTGATTGCCGATCGCACACCAGGGCGCCTCGGAGGCCTGTGCCGGCCGCTGTTCGAAAGCCATTGCGGCGATGACGACGGCCGCTGCCAATATGATGCGTATCATGTTCGGCTCCGCTTTCAGCTCGTGAGCGCCGCGATGGGAGCGTGCGTGGTAGGCGGCCACCGGGTGCGGTGCGGCGCGGTTTTGTTCGGCGTGGGGCCGCTCGTCTCTGATGCTGATTAGCTAGCGAAACCGGCGCGCTTGGCTTTGACCTAGCGCAAGCAAATCTCGGTCTTGCGGCATCGAGCATTTGTTGCAGATTCAAAATATGGCGCGCGAATAGCCCGGCGCCAATTGTCTTCGATCTGCGCGATCGTTCGAAATCTTCGCCGGACCGAAACCCGCGATTAACGAAACAGTTGGAATTCCAATCCGCCGGCCTTTGCTTGCGACGCAAGCTGCGCCCGCGGCGAGCGATGCCCGTGGGTTGTCGCGACGCCGGCGAATGCCGCCGCGCCGAAGCTCAAAGGCGAAGGCGGGCCATGCGGCGCCTACTGCCGCGGGCCGGCCTTGGCCGACTTGGCCTCGTCGAACCACCACAGCGTCGGGAAGGCCGACATGCCGTACTTCGGCAGCTCGGCGGGCCGGCTGAAGCGGTCCCAGCGTGCGGTGCGCACTTTGTTGTAGCCCCATTGCGGCACGACGTAATTGTTCCACAGCAGGATGCGGTCGAGCGCCTTCGCGGCGGCGACCAGGTCGGGCATGGTCTTGGCGACCACCAGCTTGTCGATCATGGCGTCGACGGCCGGATTCTTGATGCCCGCGATATTGAGCGAGCCGTGCTGATCGGCCGCCTGCGAGCCGAAATAGCCGCGCAATTCGCTGCCGGGAGTGAGCGATTCTCCCCAGGCGAAGGTAACGATGTCGTAGTCCCAGCCGAGCACCCGGTTTTGGAATTGCGCCGGATCGACCGTGCGCACCGAAACGGTGATGCCGAGGCGTTCGAGCGAGGGCTTGTAGAACAGGTAGACGCGCTCGAACAGCGGCGCATTGGAGAGGAATTCGACGGTGAAGGGCTCGCCGGTCTTCTTGTCGACCAGCTGCTGATTGCGCACCTCGTAGCCGGCCTCGCCGAACAGGTGCACCGCCTCGCGCAGATTGTCGCGCACCTTCGCGGGCGAGCCGTTGGTCGGATTGGCATAGGGCTTGGTGAACACCTCGGGGGGGATCTGGTCGCGCACGGTCTTGAGCAGTTCCAGCTCCTTGCCGGTCGGCAGCCCGGTGGCGGCAAGATCGGTACCCTGGAAAAAGCTGGCGATGCGCGCGTACTGGCCGAAGAAGATCTGCTTGTTCATCTCCTCGAAATCGAAGGCGTAGTTGAAGGCCAGGCGCACGCGCGGGTCCTTGAACTTGTCGCGCCGCAGGTTGAAGACGAAGGCCTGCATGATGCCGAGATTCCTGATGGGAAATTCCTCGAGGATGACGCGTTTATCCGTCACCGCCTGGAAATCGTAGGCGGTCGCCCAGTTCTTGGCGCTGTTTTCCTGCCGCCAGTCGACGCGGGCGGCCTTGAACGATTCGATGGCAACGGTTGCATCGCGGAAATATTCGAAGCGCAGCTCGTCGAAATTGTCGCGGCCGATGTTCACGTTGAGATTGGCGCCCCAATAGTCCTTGACCCGCTCGTAGACGATGTGGCGCCCGGCGGTGAAATCCTTGATGCGGTACGGGCCGCTGCCGAGCGGCGGCTCCAGCGTGCTTTCGCCGACATTGCGTTTTTTGCCGTCCTTGTCGGTGCCCTCCCACCAGTGCTTGGGCAGGACGGTGAGCCGGCCGACGGTCGCCGGCAAATCGCGGTTACCGGGGGTGTCGAAGGTGAAGGTGATCTCGCGGTCGCCGGTCTTTTCCGCCTTGGTGACGTGGCGATAGTTGGCGCGCGCCTGCGGGTTGAGCTTCTTGAACGACTCGAAGGAGAAAATCACGTCCTCCGGCGTGACCGGTTTGCCGTCATGCCATTTCGCTTCCGCCCGCAGACGGAAGGTGGCTTTCGAGAAGTCGTCCGGGTAGCTCACCGCTTCGGCGAGCAAACCGTATTCGCTGGTCGGCTCGTCGAGCGACGGCACGAACAGCGTGTCGTTGAGCAGATCGATGCTGGCGGCCGGGGTTCCCTTGATGCCCGCGACCACGCTGTTGAAGCTGTCGTAGGTTCCAAGCGCGATCTGCCAGGCCGCGCCGCCCTTCGGCGCGGCGGCGTTGACGTAGTCGAATTGCTTGAAACCGGCGGCGTACTTCAGGTCGCCGAACACCGACACGCCATGCCGCCAATTTGCTGTTTGCGCCTGCGCCGTGCCTGCCCACGCGGGCAGGGGCAACCACCGCGCGGCCATCATCAGCAGCGCGGACTTCAGCACGGACCGGCGGTTCATTTGATGCTCCCCAGTAGAACCAACAAAGTTTGTCGGATCATCATCGCCAATGCCTACGGGCTTGGCAATCGCGACCCCGGCGCGCGCTCGGCGCGATCTGCGCGCGCAATCGTTGCGCCGCATTGCGGAACTTCGCCGATCGGCGGCAATGGACATCGGCACGATCGGCCCCTGCGCGCGCCGCGATCTTCGTTCAGCGATGTGATGAGCTTGCGACAGTCGCGGCGATTAACGATCCGCGTTCGTCCCGTCAGCCGCGCCGGCAATGATCGAAGTTGCTATCAAACAAAAAAATGCCGACAAAGCGCCGTTCTCTCCGGCGCTTCGTCGGAGATTTCGTCGCCTCCGGCTTCGGGATTAAATTGTCAGAAGCCAGGACCAGCCGAGACTGGTCAAGCCGGGCAGTCAGACAGGCCAGTGCAGAAACCCAGCGTGTAGGCCCCCGCTTTCGCCGTCGCCGCCGCCGTCTCCAGCGACTCGTCGGAGACTTCGTAGCTCAGGATTTCTTGTTCGATCTGGTCGATCGTCTTGTCACTCATGGCATAGGTCCTTTTGTTCGCCAGCAATAACGACGGGAGAAACTCAGATGATCCCCCCGCGAGATATTAAATCATCGGGGGCGAGCGATGTAAAGGCTGTCCAAATACGTCACAAATCTTTCCAAATATGCCCGCACGGCATGGTTAACCCGCCGGCCGGCCCGCGCCCTTGGACAGACGATACCGATATGGTTGAGCGGCGAGAACGTATCGGGCACGGCCGCGCTCGCCGGGCTTTCAGAAGCCGCACCGTTCTACCGAGCGGCGCCTGGACGCCCCGGCGCGGCGTGGGCTATCTGGCACGACAGGCCGCCGGTAGCTCGATCGGGCATAATAGGATGGCTTAGGCCCGCAGAGACAAAGAGACATGGATGCTTTCTACGAGCACTTGCTCGTACGCGCCGCCACCATCGACGAACTGCTCTCGGACGAGTTCGAGGCGCTGCCCGGCCAGAAGGGCGATGCCGATTTGGCGGCGCAGCGGCTTGCGGCCTGGTGCCGATCCTGCGCGAGCGGCGATTGGCTGCTGTTCGGGCGGCGCCTCGCGCGCGACGGATTGACGATCGACCAGGTCCTGACGCGGTTCGCCACCGTTCGCCGCAAGGCTGCGGCCGCTCGCCCGCCGTGGATCGAGGACGCGATCTGGATCGGGGCGGCGCTGCAAAGCCCGGCGAGCGCTGCGTCCGAACAGGCCGACCGTGTGCCGTTCGAGCAGCTGTTCGCGCCGGTCGTCGACGCGGCCGAGGAACGGCTTTGGTCGGGCATCGAGCCTGCGGCGGCCGGCAACCTCAGCGGATCGGCGCGCGCTGGCCTGCGCCGCGCGCTGCTTGAGCAAATTTCCGGGCTCGCCACGCCCGCGCTCTATGAACGTTTCGTCGTGGCGCGCAAGGCCGCCAGCGCTTCCGATGCAGCGAAGACGCAGCACGATGCCGGCACATGTCTCTACGACCGATTTGTCGCCGAGATGAAGGTGGGCGGCGTCCGCTCGCTATTCGAGGAAAAGCCGGTGCTGCTGCGATTGATGGCTTCGATCGCGCGGCAGTGGATCGACAGCGCGCGCGAATTGCTGCTGCGGCTCGACGCCGATCTGCCGGCGATCCGCCGCGACATTCTGCGCTCCGGCGCGGCCAGCCGCGTGGCGGCAATCGCAGGCGACGTCTCCGACCCGCACAACGGCGGCCGTTCGGTCAAGATCGTGCGCTTCGAGGACGGCGCCCGTGTGGTCTACAAGCCGAAGGATCTGCGGCTCGATGCCGCCTGGCACGCTCTCGTCGAGCGGCTCAATCGCGCCGCGCCGCCGGTCGAGCTGCGGGCGGTACGCGCGCTTGCGCGCGACGGCTACGGCTGGACCGAGTTCATCGAGCATGCCGGCTGCGCCGATGAGGAAGGCTTTCGCCGGTTTTTCCGGCGCGCCGGCGCGTGGCTTGCGCTGCTGCACGGCTTTGCCGCCAACGACATGCACCAGGAGAACATGATCGCGGCCGGCGATCATCCGGTGCCCATCGACCTCGAGACGATCTTGCAGGCCGCCGCCGAGGCGCACAAAGCGCAGGATCCCGAGGACGAGGCCTACGAGGCCGCCACCGACATCGTCGCCAACTCGGTCATGACGGTCGGCCTGCTGCCCGCCTATGGCCGCTCGATCGACAACAAGGTTTTCGCCATCGGCGGCATGACGGCCGACTGGAATGCCAGGATCAAGCTCAGCTGGAGCAACATCAATTCCGACGCCATGCGGCCCGCCAAGTCGAAAGAGGTGGGCGCGGGCACGCCGAACCTTCCGCACCTCGGCGGGCGCTATGCCCGCTTTGCCGACTATGGCGATGTTTTTCTCGGCGGCTTTACCGACTATGCGAAGTTTGTGCTGCGGCAAAGCCGGGACGCCAACGAGGGCGGCCTGTTCGACGGGTTCGGCGGCGTTGCCGTGCGCAAGGTCATCCGGCCGACGCGCTTCTACTACATGCTGCTGCAGCGCCTGAAAAACCATCAGGCCATGAACGACGGCGTGCTGTGGTCGGCGCAAGCCGACTTCATCGCCCGGCTATCGGATTGGGAAAAGGCCAGCGATCCGCTCTGGCCATTGCAGCGGGCCGAGCGCGCGGCGCTGCTTGCATTGAACGTGCCGCATTTCACCACGTCGAGCGACGGCGGCGAAGTCCGCGATGCCTGCGGCATTTCGATCAAGAGCGAAGCCGGCTCAGGGCTCGCGCGCGCGCATGCGCGTGTCCGCGGCCTGGATGAGCAGGAGATCGCCTGGCAAGAGATGGTCATCGAGCAAAACGTGAGCGTCGGTGCAAAATCCGCCGCGCCGAGGGTCAAGGCCGCGGAGCTCAAACAACGATTGCGCGCCGATGTCCCGGCTGCGCCGAGTCCGGCGCTGTTCCGCGCCGAGGCCGACAAGATCGCCGCGGACGTTGCGCATTACGCCGTTCGCCGCGGGCCCGGCGCCGCCTGGATCGGGCTCGACTGGCTGGGCGATTCCGAAGTGTTCCAGCTCGTATGCCTGGGCCCCGAGCTTTACAACGGCGCGAGCGGCATCGGGGTTTTCCTGGCGGCGCACGCGGCAGTGACCGGGCACGCGCCGTCGCGCGATCTCGCGCTCGCCGCGGTCGCGCATCTGCGCAGGAGCCTGCGCGGCCGCAATGCTGCGCGCATCGCGCGCTCTCTCGGCGTCGGCGGCGCCACCGGCCTCGGCTCGGTCGTTTACGCGCTGACCGCGATGTCCAAATCCCTTGGCGACGACGCCTTGCGTGCGGATGCCCATGTCGCGGCCGGACTGTTCAGCGACGACCTGATCGCGGCGGACAAGCAGCTCGACGTCATGGGCGGCAGCGCCGGCGCCATCTTGGCGCTGCTTCGCCTCTATCGCGACAGCGGCGCCGAAGCCGTCTTGCGGCGCGCGATCAAGTGCGGCGAGCACCTGACCGAGCAGAGCCGGCGCGGGCCGCAAGGACGGCAATGCTGGGTCGGCCAAGGCTTCGGCGAGCATGCGCTCAACGGCATGTCGCACGGCGCGGCGGGCTTTGCCTATGCGCTCGCCTCGCTGGCGGCGGCGAGCGGGCGCGACGATTTCGAGGCGGCTGCCGCGCAATGCATTGCATTCGAGAATGCGAGCTACGACGCCGAACGCAACAACTGGCCGGACCTGCGCGGGAGCGAGCCGACCTGGCCGTGCCAGTGGTGCCACGGTGCCTCCGGCATCGGCCTCGCTCGCGCGGCCATGATCAGGCGCGGCGGCATGGATGCCAAGCTGCTGGCCAAAGACCTCGACAATGCGGTCGAGGGCGTGCGGCGCGGCTGGCCGGGCGCCGTGGACACGCTGTGCTGCGGCACGCTGGGCAGTGTCGAATTTTTCTGCGAGGCGGGAAACGCGCTTGGGCGGAGCGATCTGCGCGAGCTTGCCGCGCAGCGGCTGGCGCGCCTTTTGCAAGCCGCCAACGCGGTCGGCGACTATCGTTGGAACAACGGCGTCCGGCGCTTCAATCTCGGCCTGTTCCGCGGGCTGGCCGGCGTGGGTTACACCGCGTTGCGCCGGCTCGATCCTTCGCTGCCCAATGTGCTGATCTGGGAATAGCGCTTATTCCATTTGGCCGTGAGCAAACATGCAGCTTCTGTAGACATGCAGCTGCTCGCTCTGCCACGCGATCATGCTGTACTTTTCCGCCTTCGCATTGCATTCCCGCAGGGCGGCCGCCCGAGCTTTGCTCATGGGCGTCTCGGCGAAGCTCGCCGAACCGATCGAAGCGAGCGCGACCGCGACCGCAGTGACACATTTTGCCGAAACGACCATGGCTCAGCTCCTAACGCGCGGTTCTTGGCAGCGATACATGCGGCGAAAGCCGTTTTTATCTTTTGACTGGAATCAACGAGTGCGTGCCACCGCACTCAGGCAAAATACGTAGTGGTAGGAGAGTGGGGTGCCGGGCGCGCCGGCGCGCCTCTGCTGCTCAATATGATCGCGCGCGAGGTGTTGTTGTTATTTCGGCGAGCAGACGGCGTTGATGGCAGCGGAGAACATATCGAAGGATTGCACGCGCACTTCGCACGCCGTCGCCGGGTCGGGCGATACGTTAAAGACGTCGCCGGTGACCGCCGAGTATTGCTTGCCGTTGATGTTGATGGTGATCGCCCGGTTGGAAGGAGGACCGATCAACCCGATGGTCAAATGGCCGCCGGCGACGATCAGCGATTGATTGGCGTTGACGTTGAAAGTGTTCTCCGACGGCAACAGCCCCTTCAGCGTGGTCCGGACCGTGACGAGCTCGCCTTGCAGGGTGGCTATCGTCGTCGCTTGGCTGAGCGTCTGCTGCTTCAGCCGCTGATTTTCCGGCTGCAGACGCCCGATCAGCTCGTTGGCATCGGCGAGCGGGCGCATCGCCATGTCATGGCCAAGCACGTAACCGCCGACGGCGCCGCCGATCATGAGCAATACGCTGACGCTGATCACGAGGAAACGGGCCCCGAGCGCCTGCACGCGGGCGAAAAACGGCGGCCTGTTCGGAACGGGTCGGGCGGACTGCCTGATATCGGTCACCTTGCAAATCCCTTCCGTTACGCAATCCCCGCCGGGCGCGCCTTGGCATGATTGCCGGATCGGTGCGCGGCTGGCAATTCGAAAAGCATGGCGTAGCGGCGCCGCGCGCGCGGGGGATCATGCCAACCCGATTTTGCTCTTCCGATCATCCGCCCGTCCTGTCGTTTGCGCCGCTCACTTTTTCGGTTGCGCCTGCGGGCCGGCGGTCTTTGCCGTGCCGCTCGGATAGAGGGTCTCGGTCAGCCGCGTGAGCAGGTTCTTGAGTTCGGAGAGATCGATCGCCAGCGACGTGGTCGGCTGCTGCTGGACGCGCTCGGCCGGGGTCGAGGCCGCCGCCGGCGATTGGGCGCCAGCGGTTGGCGGGCCGACCGCCGGCGGCGCCGGCGGCGGCGACGGATTGGCTTCCGGAGCCGGCGCATGCGTTTCCGGCGTCGGCGGCGGCGCGCTGCCCTCAGTCGGCGGGGCGGCGCCTGGCGCCGGGCCGGGCGCCGGCGGGTTGTCCATATTGCCCAGGATGATCGGCAGTCCCTCCTTGCCGCTGCCGATGATGACGATTTTCGAATTCTTGGATTGCGCCAGCGCGAGCGTCGCCTCGATGCCGCGCCAACGCAGATAGGAATCCGAAATGCCTTGGCTCACCGTCTTCTGGAAGGCGGCTATGCCGTTCGCTTCCACCTGCTTGCGCTTGGCCTCCTCGACCTCGCGCTGCACGCGGTATTTGTATTCCTGGATCTGATAGAACTGCTCGGTCTGGCGGTTGATGGCGTTGACGATATCGGCCGGCAGCTCGATGCTGAGCACCAGCGTGTCGAGGATCTGGATCGAGTCCTGCAGGAACTCGTTGTAATGCTTGGGGTCCGGCTGCTCCATGGCGGAGGGCTGCACCAGGCTGTTGAGGTGCGCGCCCAGGCTTTTTTGCGAATTGCTTCTGATCTTGTCCTGAATCGCCTCGCGTGACCGGTAAACCTCTTCCGCCGAGTACTGGGAAATGACTTCGCGCGCCTGGCTGCCGATCTCGGGCGCCACCACCGAGTCGAGGTATTGCGGGCCGATGAACTTGTGCAGCACGCCGATCGAATTGTGCAGCAGCTGGAAGCGTATCGTGATCTGGGTGTTGACGCTGACGCCGTCCTTGGTGATGGCGTTGTAGGTCTGCGTCGTGGACTGCAGGCGCAAGTCGTAGATGTAGAGCTTATCCCAGGGCCAGACCAGGTGGAGGCCTTCGTCGCGCAGTTCGCGCGGATCGAGCACGGTGCCGCGGCCGACGAAGCACCAGCAGTACAGGTCGTAACCGTTGAACCGTTTCCACAGCACGCCGACGCTGCCGCTCGGAACGGTGATCACCACGTATGGAAACAACACGGTCGCAATCAGCAGCGACGCCATCAAGAGAACGGAGAGGCTCGGCAAATGGCGTCCGACAAAGCGCCACCAGCCGCGCGCCGGTGGCGGCGGCCGGTCTTCGAGGAACTCTGCGTAGCTTGCCATCAGCCGTTCTCCATCGACGCGACATCAGCCGTGAGGTATCGAGCGCGGCTCGACAAAACGGCCTTCTTCCATGTGCAGCCTGCGCGCGGGCAAATCCAGTTCGTCGAGATAGCGCTGATCGTGCGTGATCACCACGATGGTTTCGCCGGCCTGCAGCAGCTCCGGCAGTATCTTGTCATAGAACTTGCGCCGAGATTCCGGGTCTTGTTCGGCCGTCCACTCGTCCAACAACAAGATAGGACGTTTCTCGAGCATGCTCACGATGAGCGCGAGCCGTCTTTTTTGGCCGGTGGAAAAATCGAGCGTGCTGAACTCGCCGTCCGCAACCGTCACCTTGTCGTCCAACCGGAATTCCGCCAGCAGGCGATTGAGCTCGCCGGGCTGCGGTTCCGGTATTCCGTAGAGCTTCTGGAAAAGATGGTAATCGAAGAAAATCGCCGACATCAGCGCGCGATAGGAGTCGCGCGTCTCGTCGTTGACGCGCACTCCGTCGAGCGTGATCTCGCCGGAGTCGGGCGGATAAAGCCCGGCGAGCACCCGCAAGAAGGTCGATTTGCCCGAGCCGTTGCCGCCGGTGATGAAGACCAGCTCGCCGGCATTCAAGCTGAAGTCCAGCGGGCCGATCTGAAACGTCGTGTCGGAGTATTTGTCGACATAGCGGAACACGATGTTCTGCATCTCGATCTTGTCGAAGCGCTTGGGCATCCTGATTTCGCGTTCCCGGTGCGCCGCCGCGGTCGCCCGCAGCGCGGCGTCCAAATGCTCGATGCGGTCGGCTGCGGCGTTGGCGGTGAGCAGCACCGGGATCGATTGCACCAGGCCGAAGCAGGCGCCGACCACGAACATGAGCGCGGTCGTGGTCTTGGTCAGCGAGGCGCCGCCCAGCGCCGTCGAGAACTGCGGCGCCACGAACACGACGGCGCCGAGCAGCACATACATCGAGACCTGCGACGACACGATCAGCTTGAAGGTTTCGGCCTGACTTCTGATCTTGATGTTGGCGGCCTTGCGCGAAACGCTGACCGCGTCATCGAACAGGCCGGCGCTGCGCGCGGCGTTGAGCCTGACTTCCTTGAAACCGTCGAGGAAGTCGATCAGCCGGTCGAACAGCCGGCGCTCCCATGACGCCGCTTCCTGTTTCTGCGCGGCCAGCCGCTTGTTGCGCGCATGGAATATGAACGCCGCCGTGCTCACGATAAGGATCGTCATGGCGATCGCCGCCAGCGACAGGAAAGCCACGTAGATCGCCACGAAGAAGACCAGCACCGCGCCCTGGATAGTGAAGCAGAGCAGGTTGCTCGCCTGCGTCAGCACGGCGGTATCGCTGCTGATCGCGGCAACGATGCGCGCGCGGCCGATGCCCTCCAGGTCGAGCAGCTCCGAGCGCCGCAGGTGATCCATCAGGCGCAGGCGCAGCTTGTGGATGATGCTCTCGATCTCGGCCGTGGTCGTGATCGTCACGTAGTACTGCGTCTTGACGAACAGAAAGAGCGCAATGACGAACAAGATCGACGCCCACAGGCTGCCGCCGCCCTGCATGCCGGCGTTGATGGAGGCGAGAATGGACGCGGTGCTGATGCCGCCGAGCCCCGACATGAACAGGAGCTTCGGCAGCGAGCCGTGCATTTCGCGGCGGACGAGATTGAGGAAGGACATAACTGTAACGTCTTGCGTTTACACTTCCACAAGCCGCCGCCGCCGGCTCAGCGGGGGATGCGCATACCGACCCCGAATGGATAATTGCGTTATGTCCGCCGCCGCCACTCGAAGCGGCGCGATGGCCCGGTGATCAGCAGTATGGGGAGCACCACCAGCGGCGTGGTGGCGAGCGCCAGCAGGAATGTCCCCAGAAACCCCATTCGACGGTCGCTGCCGCAAAGCCCGGTGAGAATGCAGAAGATTATATAGATGACGGCTTCGAGCATGGACCTCGCCGGTCGGCGGCTGTGGCGCTTGGCTTAATCGTGCTGCTCCCCGATTGGCACGCATACGCCCGTACGGATCAAGGACTGCTTGTCGCCGTTCCCGAAGTCGTTTCGGCGCCGGATTCGGAGGAAGCGCCGCGGCGGGCATCCCACTTCGCCTTTTGCGCCTTGATGAACTCGCGATAGTCCGGCGGGTTGAAATCGAGCAGCGTGCCGCCCGAGGCAAAGTGCTGAATGAAGGCCTTGCCGATGGCGTAGGTCGCACCGGCCGACAGCGCCGGCATGACGAAGGCGGCGGCGAGCGGTCCCGCAATCGGCACGAACTTGAGCGCGCTGGCCGCGCCGAGCCCGCTCGATGCCGGGATCAGCGATCCAGCCAAGGCGGCGATCAGCGCCTTGCCGGTATTTTCGGAGAACGGCACGTCATAGATCTGCGAGACGCGGCGCAGCATCTGCACCTGCAGTCCGCCGACGGCGACGACGTCGAGAACCGGCAAAGGCACCAGCCCCGCGACGCCGGAATAGATGGCGAAACGATCGACCACCTTCCCGGCCATTTCGGCGCGCTGCTCGGGCGTCATCTCGGCCGCGGTTTCTTCACTCTCGGGGCTCGCAGTCGATTTTTGTGCCATGGCGGATCCTTTCTCGTCATCCCGGTGCGGGCGCAACACGTCAAGCGAACCTATCCGAACCCATTGGTCGGCCCGCTAAACCGCTAAAAACGCTATCATGCCGGGTAGGCCGTGCCAAGCGCGGCCGCCGCACGCTTGCGCGGGCCGATCGCCGCATTCTTTCCCTCTCCGCCACGGTTGCGCGGCATCATTGTCTGTTCCGGCGCGGTTGCGCGCGCCTGTGCTTGCCATAGTGGACCCGATTTCATAAAAGGCGTGTGACCGTCGTTTCGGAGGCGGGTGATGCGACCGACCAAGTCGAGCGGAACCGGCAGCGCAATGCGGCGCGCCTGGCGGCCTCCGGTCGTAACGCAGCTTACGCTCGCCACGCAAAAAAAATCCGGCCCCGAGAGCGGGTCCGCCGCCGCCCCGCAGGCCCCGGCCGCGCCTGCGTCCAAGCTCGGATTTTCCTTCGAACTGGCTTTTCCGCTCTCCGCTCGCACCGAACAATAGATCGGCTGTTATCATCAGGCGTCGGCTGGCCCGACAGCATGCGCGCGGGTGAGGTGCGATGAAAGCGAAGACGATGCGGCGCGTCTATCTGCGCGAGGCAGCGTTCATGCTGGTCTTGGCGCGCCTTGCCGTGCGCATCGTTTCGCCCGCGCGCCTGTTCGCCTGGGCCGACCGGCCGCCGCGCCGCCGCCGCCGCTTTGCCGCCGAGGAAGCGCGTTGGGTGGGCTGGGCGATCGAGCGTCTCGCCGCGCGCGACGCCATGAATGTTGAAGGCCTGCCGCGCGCCCTCGCGGCCCACGCCATGCTGCGCCGGCGCGGCCTCGCCAGCCGCCTGTGCCTCGGCGTCGCACGCGACGGCGGCGAAGTGTCGGCGCAAGCCTGGATCGAGCTCGGCGGCGACACTGTCGTCGGCGGCGCCGAAGGCTTCACGCGCCTCGCCGCGTTCGGCGGAGCCGACCGATGAACCGTTCGCCATGAGCGGCATTGCCGGAGTGCTGCGCTTCGACGGCCGGCCGGTCAGGCATCACGGGCTCGAACGGGCGGCCAATGCGCTTGCGCAACACGGCCCCGATCGCTCCGCTGTGCTTGCTGCCGGCGAGATCGGTCTGGTGCATGTGCTGATGCGCATGACGCCCGAGGATCGCTTTGATCATCAGCCGGAGCGCGGGCGAAGCGGCGCGCTGATCAGCGCCGATCTGCGGCTCGACAATCGCGACGAGCTCATCGAGCGCATGGGCGTCGCACCGCCGGAGGCGGCGGTGTGGGCCGACGCGCGCCTGCTGCTCGCCGCCTGGGAAAAATTCGGCGACGCCGTCTGGCCGATGCTGCGCGGCCCCTTCGCCGCCGCGATCTGGGACCCGCGCCGCCGCGCCTTGACGCTGGCGCGCGATCAGCTCGGGCTCAACGTGGTGATGTGGCACAGAAGCGAAAAATTTTTCGCCTTCGCCACCATGCCGAACGGGTTGTTCGCGCTCGCCGACGTGCCGCGCCAGTTGAGCGAGGAGAAGTTTGCCGATTTTCTCGTGCTCAATCACGCCGACCACGCGACCACGATCTATCGCAACGTCTTCCGCGTTCTTCCTGCCCACGTCCTTACCGTGGCGGCCGACGGCAAGCTCGCGCAGCGCCGCTACTGGTCGCCGGCTGAGATCGCGCCGGTCAGGCTTGCATCCGATGCCGAGTACGCGGAAGGCCTGCGCGCGTGTCTCGATGACGCGGTGCGCCGGCAGCTGCGCAGCGCGCATCCGGTCGGCTGCCTGCTCAGCGGCGGGCTCGATTCTTCCTCGGTCGCGGTGCTGGCCGCGCGGACGCTGGCCGGGAAAAACCGGCGGCTCGCCGCCTTCACCGGCGTGCCGCGGCGCGGATTCGACGGTGCGGTGCCGGATGGCAGCTACGCCAACGAAACACCCTATGTCGAGGCGATCCGCGAAGCGGCCGGCAATATCGATGTTACGTACCTGCACAACGACGCCTGCAACGACGGCGTCGAGCTCGAGCGCTTCTTTCCTGTGCTGGAGGGGCCGGTGCGCAATCCGACCAATCTCGGCTGGGTGCTGGCGATCTTAAGGCTCGCGCGCGCGCAAGACCGGCGGGTGCTGCTCGGCGGCCTGCACGGCAATCACACCGTCAGCTGGAGCGGCTGGTCGCAGGCTGCCGCGCACGTAAAGGGTGGCCGGCTGCTCACCGCGTTACGCCAATGGCAACAGTACTACCGCTCCACGCCCTTTTCGCGCTCGGTCGCGTTGCGCAAGCTCCTGCTCGAGCCGCTGCTGCCGGCGCGCCTGAGCGATTGGGCCGATCGCCGCGGCGATGTCGCCTGGCGCGCGCATTCATCCATTCACCCGGAGTTCGCTGCCGCCATGCGTGTCGATACGCGCGCGCGCCGACACGGCCATGATTTCCGCTACCGCATGCGGCCGGACGAACGGATCGGAGGGCTCGCGCTCGCCGATTATGCCGGCGACTGGTTTGCGGCGGAGAAGGCGCTCACCGGCGTCGAGGTGCGCGACCCAACCGCCGACCTGGACGTGGTCTCCTACTGCTTCGGCGTGCCGGCGGAGCAATATCTGGCCGAGGACGTCGACCGCTCGCTGATCCGCCGCGCCATGTGGGGCCTGCTGCCGGAAATCGTCTTGACCAACCGTCTGAGCGGCCTGCAGGCGGCGGACTGGTACGAGAAGCTGAGCGGCCAGCGCGACGAACTATCGCGTCAGCTCGCGGAACTGTCGCAGTCCGCGCTGGCGCGCCGGGTCATCGATCTGGCGCGGCTCGAGCGCGCGCTCGAGAACTGGCCCACCGGCGGCTGGCACACCGTCGATGTCTTCCGCGAATATAACCTCGCGCTCATGCGCGGGCTCGCCGGCGGCCGCTTTCTGCGCTGGTTCGAGCAGGCCAACGCGTCCGCCTGACGCCATAATCAAAAGCTTGTATAAAGCGTGCGATGCGTCGAGCGCGGATGCATTGCTCCAACGCATGGAAGATTCTGCCACGGAGGCGGGAATGGCGAGCGACTATTCGGGTCTGACCGGATTCTTGGACCGCGTGGCGGAACGCGCGGCGCAGAATCTGACGATCGAAAAGCTGCTGATCCAGCTCAACATCGACCCCACCAACGTCACCTTCGACGCCATCTGGCATCGCCTGGCCGAGATCATCATCGCCAACATCAACATCGCCAATACCTGCGCGCTGATCGGCGCGGCCTTCTACGGCCTGACCTTCTTGGTGCCGACCATGGTGCGCCTGCGCGTCTACGGCATTTTCAGCGCCCTGTTTTTCATGGCCTATGGCGCGCTGGCCGCGGCGATCCCGACCTTCCTGATGTACTTGATGCTGCTGCCCATCAACAGCGTGCGGCTCTACCAGATTCTGAAACTGGTCAAGAAAGCGCGCGTGGCGGTGAAGGGCGATCTGTCGATCGACTGGCTCAAGCCGTTCATGGACTCGCGCAGCTACAAGAAAGGCGACGTGCTGTTTCACAAGGGCGAAACGGCCCACGAAATGTATCTGACCATTTCGGGCACGTTCCTGGTCAAGGAAATCGGCATCGAGCTGCCGCCCGGCCGGCTGTTGGGAGAGCTCGGCTTCGTCACCCCCGGCAACAAACGCACGCAAACGGTCGAGTGCATCGAAGACGGCTCGGTCATGACCATCACCTATGACCGGTTGCTCGAGGTCTATTTCGGCTATCCCGACTTCGGCTACTATTTTCTCCGCCTGACCAGCGACCGCCTGCTGCAGAACAACGCGCGGCTGGAAGGGACCATCGAGCAGCTGAGGACTCAGTTGCAGGCGGCGACTGCCGCCGGTGTTCCGGCTCCCGCAGGCGCGTCGTAACGAAGGGCCTCGGCCGGCCCTGCCGCCTGCGGGCCCGCAAAAGCGCGAAAATCCGGGCCAAATACCGCAAAGGCCGGGAGGAATCCCGCCGCGGAATACGTTAGCATCGCCGCATGTGATTCGCCGTAGCGCGCAACGAGACAGAAGGACAGGTGGGTCATGAGGCAGATCATCACAGTTGCGACCATGAAGGGCGGCAGCGGCAAGAGCACGCTGGCGAGTTGCCTGGCGGTGCATTGGCATTTGAGCGGGCGGCCCTCCACCATCGTCGATGCCGATCCGCAGCGCTCGGTCGCGCGGCTGGCGGCGCGCGAGCGCGCGCTCGGCGGGGTGAAGGTGGTCGAGGATGCCACCGAGAACGCCTGGAAAACCGCGCGCAGCCTCGCCGCGACCGGCCCGATCATCATCGACACGCCCGGCTTCCGCTCGCTCGCGACGCTCGCCTGCATCGCCGCGGCCGACTTCCTGCTGGTTCCGGTGAAAGCCTCGCCGCTCGACATCGACCGCATGCTCGATACGCTCAATTCGCTGATCGAGGGCGACGAGGGCGAGCGGCGCTTCTTCCGTTGCGTGCTGACCCAGACCACGCGCGACTCCGTCATCGCCAAGCACATCCGCTCCGAATTGATCGAGGCCGGCTTTCCGGTGCTCAAGAACGAGCTGACCAACCGCGTCGCCTTTGCGGAAGCCGCGCTCTGGGGCGCGACGCCGAGCATGATCGAGAAGGCGGGTCCGGCGGCGCGCGAGATTGCCGCCATCGCCGAGGAGATCGACGACCTGGTCGGCATGAAGCAAGCGGCCTGACCATGGCTAAGAAAACGCTCCCCAAAGCGATCAGGCCGGAAGCGGCCCCGCCGGGCGAAGCTGCCGACCAGCTGGCGGCAACGCAAGAAGCCGCCAAGCCGACGTCCGCGCGGGCGGCCGCGGCAGCGCACCGGGCCGTCAAGCCGGAGCCGGCTGCCCCGGCGCCGCGGGTGCCGCCCGATCGTCACCGGGCGGCCGCGAAGAAAGTGGTCGAGCGTTTCTCCCTGTGGGGAGGGGCGGCCGGACTCATTCCGCTTCCTTTTGTCGACGCGGCCGCCGTCGGCGGCGTGCAAATCGCAATGCTCCGCCGCCTCTCGCAGATCTACCAGGTGCCGTTTTCCAAAAATCTGGGCAGGGCGCTGATCGCCGGCATCGCCGGCGCGATGATCCCGGCGAGCAGCGTCATCGGCGCCGCCAGCGTGGTCAAAGGCATGCCGATTGTCGGCACGGCGATCGGCGCCGTGGCCATGCCGACCTTGTCGGCCGGCGCCACCTACGCCATCGGCATGGCCTTCATCCAGCACTTCGCTTCGGGCGGCACGCTGCTCGATTTCCGTCCGCCGGATTATCGCGAGTTCATCAAGGCGCAGAAGGAGGCCTATAGGCCCTGACTGCCGCAAGCGGCATCTGAAGACGGCGGCAGCGTTGACGCAAACACGGCTTTGAGGAAGCCTAGCGCTTACCCGACACAATCGCGCATGGAGTGATCGTCGATGGGCGTGCTGCTCGTGATCGTCATTATTGGTTTCGTGGCAGGCGTGATCGCGCGCCTGCTGATGCCCGGGCCGAACACGCCGAAGGGTTTTGTGCTCACCACTTTGCTCGGCATTGCCGGGGCGCTGCTCGCGACTGTTCTAGGCCACGCCTTGGGCATCTATCGCGCCTATCAGGGAGCCGGCGTTGTGGGCGCGACCATCGGCGCGCTGCTTATTCTGTTTATTTGGCGCCGGCTCGTGGCCATGGGCATCATTCCCGATCACGGCATCCCGCGATCGGGCATTGCAGAACGCTGATGAGCAAAAGCTCCTGACCGGCGTCAGCGCACGGTCACGGTCGCGCCGACTTTGGTCCGGTTGTAGAGATCGATGGCGTCGTTGTTCGACATGCGGATGCAGCCGGACGAAACCGCCGCGCCGATCTTCCACGGCTCGTTGGTGCCGTGAATGCGGTAGAGCGTGCTGCCCAAATAAAGCGCGCGCGCACCGAGCGGGTTGTCGGGTCCGCCGTCCATGTGTTTCGGCAGATCCGGGAAGCGCTTGAGCTCGCCCGGTGTCGGCGTCCAATCCGGCCATTCGCGCTTCTGCGAAACCTGGGTGACGCCACGCCAGCCATAGCCCTCGGCGCCGACCGCGATGCTGTAGCGGATCGCCTGACCATGACCGAGCACGTAGTAGAGGTAGCGGTTCGGCGTATCGACGACGATGCTGCCCGACGGCTGACTGGTCTGGTAGGCCACTTCCTGGCGCGGCACTTCGCTGTAGAAAACGCCAAACGGCGTTTGCATGGTCCAGGGATCGCGCGCGCTGGTCTTGGCCGCAGCCCGCGGCGCGGAGGCGTAGGCCTGCGTGCCGCTGCTCGTCGCCGAGCAGCCGCCCAGGGCCAGTGATGCTGCTAGAAGAACCGCTGCCAGAACAACCGACGATTTCACGACATACCCCGCGTAAGCCCGCTCTCCCGACGCAAGGCGCCTTCTCAGCGCTCACCCTGCGTGATTTGCCTTTTTCCTACCGCACCGCCGTAAATGGCCTCTAGTGCGGAAAAGCCACACCGCCACAGCTTTATTTCTTGTTTATGCGCGGGCGGTGCCGGGCCACCGGGCAACTGCAAAAAACTTCGGCGGTTCTGAAGGTTAGGGCAGCGCCAGGTTCCATCGTCGCCCACTGCCCGGGCTGCGGGCATCAGCCTTGCCCAAGCGCCCGCACCTCGTCGAGGATCGCCGAGTTGAGGATTTCCTCCAGTCGCCCCAGCGCGCGGGCGACGGTGGCGCCGTTCATGACGCGGTGATCGTAGATGATCCGGACGTCGAGTTGGCCGTCGCCGCTCATGACGCCGTAGTTGAGCATCGTCGTGATCGGCGACAGCGGATGCAACGACTCCGCCTGCAGCGCCGAATAGACCGAGACCGCGAAAGTGCCGAAATAGTTCGCGCGCTGGCGGCCGAAATTCAGGCAGATCCACCAGAAGGCGCGGCGCAGCGGGCGCGGCAGCCGCGCGAAATTCATGGCGCGGCGGAAGTCCTTGATCTGCTCGACCGGCGCCGTCGAGGCGTGCTCGAGCTGGCGCCCGATCTCCTGCAGCGATTGCCGCGCCGGGTTCTTGATCGCGATCGAGAACAGCCCGGGCTCGCCGCGGTAGTCGCGCTCGATGATGACGGTCGCGTTGCTGGTCGGATACTCGTAGAGATGCGTCCACGGAATCCTGCAATAGGCGCGCCGAAACTCGGGAAACTCCTCCGCCATCAAGGCGTAGCCCTTGGTGAAGATCGCGGTCCAGCGCGGCCGCTCGCGGCAGGCGGCGCGCGCTTCGATCAGCGGCTTGAGCCTCATCCGCTTCTGCACGGGCACGGTCGGGATCGCGCGGGCGAAATACAAAAGGTCGATGACCATGCGCCGCGGCACCGACAACGGGATCATTCGCCCGCGCATGCTCGTCTCCCTGCCGAACGGCGCATTCTCAAATGATCCATGGAACGATGCGCTTGGTGCGGCCCATATAGGCGCGATATTCCTCGCCGAAGCTTTCCAGCATCATCCGCTCTTCGCGCCGCACACGAAAGACAAATACGCCGGCGCCCGCGATGCCGGCCAAGCCGGCAAGCCAATTCGGCAGCAGCAGCAGTTGCGTCACGCCCAACAGGAAGAAGGAAGTGTACATGGGATGGCGGATGTGCCGATAGACGCCGGCCTGCACCAGCGCATGCTGCTCGCGCACTTGCAGCGAGATCGACCAGTTGCGCCCGAGGTCGGCGTGGCTGCGGCGGAACAGCCATAAGGCGCCCACGAGCGGCACGATGCCAAGCCAGGCGATCCATGGGACGAACGGGCGATCGAGCGCGGCCGGAAAACCGGTCAGCACGTAGATCGCCGGGATTACAAACAGCCCCAGAAGGGCGGCGCCGAGCAGGCTCGATTCACGCCGGTCGAACAGCGATTTGGCGACCCGGATCTTCTTCGCCTTGCGCTCGAACGGGTAGCGGATGATGGTCCAGCCGACTAAGCCGGCGAACCAGATCAATGCGGCAAGGGATTTCGTCATCGCGGGTTCATCTTATTGCGGCGGCGGCGCCGGTCACAGTCGACCGCAATTTAGCCGGATGCTGCAAGGCACCCGCGCCGTCCGGGCGAAATCTTGACGGCGCCGGTGCCGCGATGGAAATATTTCCCGTATCACGGTTTGCGAGTGAGGTGTCCCGACCATGCGCAAGTTGTCCTTCGGCCTGTTTGCCCTTGCCGGCATCGCCCTGCTTTCGGCGACGCCCTCCGCCGCCCGCGAAATCATACGCTTCAACGGCTATTCGGCCGGCACGATCGTCATAAAGACGAACGAGCGGCGCCTCTATTACGTGCTCGGCGACGGCAAGGCGATACGCTATCCCGTCGGCGTCGGCCGCGCCGGCATGCAATGGGCGGGAACCGCTTTCATCGACGGCAAATACATCAGGCCGGCTTGGGAAGCGCCGGAATCGATCCGCAAGGATTACCGGCGGCTGCCGCGGGTGGTGCCCGGCGGCAGCGCGGCCAATCCGATGGGGGCCGCGGCAATGACGCTGAGCGGCGGCGGCCAATACGCTATCCACGGCACCAATGCGCCCGGTTCGGTCGGCCATTTCGTGTCGCATGGCTGTATCCGCATGTACAACAGCGACATCATGGACCTTTACGAGCGCGCCAGCTTCGGCACGCGCGTGGTCGTGCTGCGGTGAGTTTGTTCAAGTTGCGTAACAAGGAGCTGCCATGAAGGCTCGAAAGATTCCCCTTCTCCTGCTGGCCGCCGTGGGCGTCGCCGCCTGGGCCACCCCGGCCTTGGCCTGGTGGCAATTTGTGGCGCTCGGGCCCAATGGCGAGCGGCAGGTCTACACCCGCTACAAGACCGAGAAAGAGTGCAACGCCGCGCTTAAAGTCGTGGAGGCGCGGTTGGAGAAGAAATACCCGAATCCCGATCGTTTCCCCCTGGTCGGAAGCTGCGAGGAATACCACTGAGCGGGCTGGCGCGCGCCGAATCGCGGCAAGCGCGACCGCCATGCATTGCACCATGCTATGCATGACCCTTCCCGCGATGGCTGCCGGAGCCGATCGTCTCGACCGCGGAAAAACTTGTGGCCAAGCGGTTCCGATAGGGCTTGCGCGCGCGCCGGTTAACCTTCTGAAAAGCCACAAATATCGGACTCATCGCGGGCCGCGGTTGAGGCCTTGCAAGGCTAAGATAGTTGTGAGGTGTGACTTTTCCGCACTAGCTGAGCGTTTGAGCGCGCTGTTAGATACCCGCGTGTTTAACAAGATAACTGGGTGGCGCGTTATGAAAAAGTTCCTCGTCATCGTCTGTTCGCTGCTTTTGGCCTTGGGCGTGGCCAGCTGCGCCGGTAAAGGCAAAGCGCCGATCGGCAAGGGCAAAGCCCCTGTCGTGACCAAAGGCTAAAGCTCCGGCTTGGAGCGATGGCAAGCAGCTCGCCTGTTTGTTTCGTTTCAACGCGAACAGCGAAACCGATCCCGGGGGGCTTGCCTCCCGGGTTTCGGCGTTTCTTGCCCGATAGGTCCCGGGCGTGCTGATGCGGTAATGTTCGAGTGACTAACCTCGTCCAGGTTAGGGAGCTGTCGTATGCGGTACAGGTTTCGCTTAAGCAGCACTGCCGGTTTTCTGTTCGGCGTCGGTTTGGCGGCTCTCCTCGGGCTGCAGGCTCCGGCGGCCCGCGCGGACGATACGCTCAAGCCGATCATGAAGCCCGAGCCGGGCACGGCAGCCCAAGCGACGGCGCCCAAGGCCGTGGCGAGCAAGCCTGCGGCGTCCAAGCCGGCCGCGACTAAGACCGCCGCGGTCAAGCCCGCCGAGGCCAAGCCCGCTGCGACGAAGCCGGTCGTTCATCACAGCGCGGCGGCGGCGGCGCGTCCGCACAGCGTTCCGCACGTCTATTTCGTCGAATTCCGCGCCCGCAACGCCGCGAGCTACGGCCACATGTACGTGCTGTACGGCAGGGTGAACGGACGCGAGGAGATCATCGAAAGCCACATCGCCGGCTTCTTCCCGGCGGGCGACACGCGCGACTGCGTCAATTGCAGCGTGTTCAACTGGACCATCGGCCATCTGATCTTCGTGCCGTCCGAGCTCGGCGCCAGCGACGGCGATCTCGAGGAAAAATACGTGCTCGCGCGCTATCGCGTCTGGGTCACCAAGGCCGAATACGACAAGGTGGTCGCCTACATAAAGGACCAGGAGGCGCACAAGCCGCTTTGGAACGCCCTCTGGAAGAACTGCGTCGACTTCGGCCGCGACGTGGCGGAGTTCATGAACCTGAACGTTCCGTTCTTCGTCTGGATCGAGCCGAAGGATTTCATCGACCGGCTGCGCGAAGCCAACGGCGTGATGGTCGAGCAGAAGCCGCTGAAGGATGCCGCCAATGGAGTTCGGGCGCCGGTCGCGCCGGTGCATGCGGCGTCGGGCACGCCTTTGCCGCCGCACAAGCCGGCGGCCGAGAAGGCGAACGCCGCGGCGCCGGCAACGGCTGCCAAGCCGGCGGCGCATCCCAAGCCGAAAAAGCAGCCCGTCGCCGACGACAAGCCGGCAAGCAAGCCCGCCGAGCAGGCGATGGCATGGTCGGCGGGAGCGCACTGATTTCCGCGATCTGACGCGCGATGCCGGGCCGCGCGCCCGGCATTTGCGTTTTGCGCCGTCCTCGCGGGCAAACCTTGTGCACGTGACGTCATGAGCGCGATCAAACGGTGGCATTTGGCTTTGCTCTTGGTCGCACTCGCGGTGGCGATCAGCTACCTCGCGCTCGATCGGCCGGTGGCGCTGTTCGTGCACGGCCTGTTCGCCTCGCGGCGTCATACGCTGTTCGAGCCGCTCACCCATATTCCCGACCCGCTCATGCCGGCGGCGGCCATCGCCTTTGTCGGCCTCGGCCTGTACGCCCTGGCCGGCCGCGCGCTGTCGCGGCTGCAAACGACGATCATCATTTGCGGCCTGAGCCTGACCATGGCGCAGGTCATCAAGAATCAGCTCAAGTTCGTGTTCGGGCGCACTTGGCCGGAAACCTGGGTCGAGAACAATCCGTCGTTCATTCACGACCATGTCTACGGCTTCAACTGGTTCCACGGCGGCGCCGGTTACGAGTCGTTTCCCTCCGGTCACATGACGATGACCTGCGCGCTGATTTCGGTGCTGTGGATCTGCTACCCGCGCTTCAAGCCGATTTACGCGCTGGCGGTGCTGGCGGTCGCGGTCGGCCTGATCGGCGCCGATTTTCACTTTCTGAGCGACGTGATCGCCGGCTGCTTCGTCGGCGCCTCGACCGGCTGGATGGCGGTGACCTTGCTCGGCCGGCTTGCGGACGAGCCGCGGTCACGCGGCTAGGGCCGCGCCTTGGCCTCGAGCTTGCGGTCGAGCCGCGCCAGATCGACCACCATGCGCTCGTGCGTGCCGGTGCCGATCTCCTCGGTTTCGTCGCGCGCGCTCACCCTGAACTCGATGCGGCGGCCGTCGACCTTGGTGACCTCGGCCTCGGCGGTGACCTGATGGCCGGCGGGCGTCGCCGCCAGATGACGCACGTCGACCCGCGTGCCGACCGCGCTTTCGCCCGGATCGAGATAGTCGCGCACCGCGTTGAGCGCGGCGTTCTCCATCGCCGTCACCATCATCGGCGTGGCGAACACCTGCGGCAGCGCGGCGTCCTTGAACTGATTGGCGAGATGCGCCGGCGTCACCTTCAGCGTGAAGCGTCCTTTGGCTCCTATGGGAATCGGGCGCATGGTTCTAGGCCTCCGCCGGCCGGCGCACGTGCTTGATCGCCGGCGCCAGCGCCGCCAGCACCAGGCCGCACAGCGCGATCGGAACGAAAGCCGAGCCGGCGATGCCGCTCAAGTCCCAGGCGAGGCCGCTGACCACCGGCACGACCACCGCGCAACTATAGCTGATGGTGAACATGGCGGCGGTGACACGATGCACGTCGTCGGCGGGCGCCAACAGCGGCGGCAGCGCCAGCACCAGGATCAGGATGGCGGCGGCGGCGAAGCCGATCAGCGTGGCGGCGGCGACGACGACGCCGCCACTGCCGAACACGATGCCGGCGGTGGCCGCGCTGCAGATGAGCCCGCATGCCACATAGGGCCAGGCGCGCAGCTCGAGCCATCGCGCGAACAGCAGCAGCAGGGCGGAGGCCGGGATCTGCCCGAGGTTCAGGCCGGTCAGCCCGGCGCTGATCCAGGCCGCTTCGCCGTGGCTTGCCAGATAGTCGGGCAGGAAGGTGTTGGTGGTGAAGTACATGGCGTTGACGGTGCCGAGCATGATGCCGAGCCGCCAGATCAGCGAAGAGCGCCAGTCCGGCCACCAGCGCCGGCGCGTGGCCGCTCCCGCCGCCGGCGCCACCGCGCGCGGCGCCAGCGCCAACACCAGCAGCGCGATGATGGCGACCGGCGCGCTCCAGAACACGAAGCCCCGTTGCCAGGTGGCGACCAGCGGCAGCACCAGCGGCAGCATCAGCGCCACCGGCAGGATTTCGCCGACGATCAGCCCGTTGGTGTAAAGCGCGGTGGCGAAGGCGATGCGCTGCGGCGCCCAGGCGCGCACCGCCGGCGGCATGGTCACCTGCATGATGGCGACGCCAGCGCCCATCGCGATGGTCATGGCGTAGAGCCAGTAGACGTCGGGCAGGGCGCCGCGTAGCGCGCCGGCGAGCGCGTTGATCGTCAGACCGACCACCATCGCCGCGGTCACGCCGAGCCGCGCGATCAGCAGCGCGCCCGGCACCGCGGCGAAGGCGAACAGCAGCGAGGGCAGGCCGGTCAGGATGCCGATCTGCGTGGCGTTCAAGGCGAGCTCGTCGTGGATGCGCGGAATGACCGGCGGCACCGCCAGGATGGTCAGCCGCAGCGCGCAGCCGGCCAGCCACAGCAGCGCGAGTGCGGTCAGAAGACGCGCGCGGGGCGGGCTGCCGTGTGGATCGCGCATGGCTTCGCTGTGGCTTGGAGGCCGGCCCGCGGCCGCGGGCGCCGGCCCTCGCTAGCAAATTCCGCAAGGCAGGGAAACGATCCGAAGGTTCGCGCGGGGGCGGTCAGGATTTGCGGCGGATCAGCCCGAGCCGCGCCAGCCGCCTGACCGTGCGGCCCTTGAGCGTGAGCGCAAGCCCGCGGCGCGTCCGTTTCACCACGCCGGCCCGCACCAGCCGCTCGACCCGCTCGGGCGACGGCGTAGGATAATTTCCCGGTCCGCGCGCGACCTGGTTGAGCAATTGCAGGTCGCGCCGATCCAGCCCGCTTTTGTCGTTCATCTCGCCCCGATCAAATGGCGGCTTTCATAAAGCATTTTGCCCAAGGGTTAATCGAATTTAGCGTGCCATTTCAAAATTGTAGATCACCAATCGCTCAACGGCCGGCGGCTTTTTTCAACCTTATGACGCAATTTTAGTTGAATTTTCAGCCTTCGATTGCATTTTGCAACTACCCAATTACCGGAGATTCCGCGGCAGGCGCGCCATGCGCAAGTGGGCAACACGCAAATTGCGGAGCGGCGATTTGACCGCGCTCGCCGGCGTGGTCAACGGCTGCGCCAGCACGGATCGCGACCGCATCGACCGGCTTGCGCAACGCGGCTTTGTCGCGAAAAAGCCGGGCGGTCAATTTGCCGTCACGCTCGCCGGCCGCGCCGCGCTGCTCGTCAAGCGCCTGACGATGCGCTAGGTGCGAGCTTTCAATAGGTTGTCCATCCGGTCCGGACCGAGGAAGCTGAAGGTGTCGAGACTTCAGTTTTTCCGAGGAGAGGACCGGATGAACATCCATAAGAATGCCCGTCTGACGCCGGCAGGTCGAGAGCGGATTGTGCGG
>Ga0335081_10003194_pt1 | contig 25745 bp, 17 predicted proteins | sample Lox_Sample_35_FD_206713 | JGI IMG/M metagenome (GOLD analysis project Ga0335081, IMG submission 206713) | Soil microbial communities from Loxahatchee National Wildlife Refuge, Florida, United States - Lox_Sample_3.5 | ecosystem: Environmental > Terrestrial > Soil > Wetlands | place: USA...
ACGATGTTGCCGTATTCGTGGCCAGCGGCTACCGTCCCAACACCGAGGCAGCGGCCTTCATCATCGAGCAACTGGCGCCGGCATTTCCGGAGATGGTGTTCGCCATTGTGGGAGGCGTAGGAGAAGATTACCTGCGCCGTAGGGGCAGTTCGGTAGCCCCGGTGGAGAACGCGAAGCTGCTGGGTGTGATCGAGGAAGAGGAGCTGCATTCGGTGTTGCGTGCGGCGGACATTGCCCTGAACCCGGTGGACATGGGTTCCGGAACCAATCTGAAGCTGGTGCAGTACATGGCCGCGGGGCTGGCGATCGTCTCAACCGAGACCGGCATTCGCGGCATCGAGAGCGGCGGTGAAGTGTGCGCCGTCGTCCCGCGCGCCCGCTTCGTGGAAACACTGCAGCAACTGTGCGAAGATCCCGTGCTGCGCGCGAACATGGGCGCTCGGGGGCGGCGCGAGGCCGAGCGGAACTACGACTGGGCCAGGACGTTCGACCACGCGGCACAGCGAATCAACGGGCTGCTGCGCTACCAGCGGCGCATGGAGCCGCCCTTCTTCTCCGTGGTCATCCCCAGCTACAACCGCAGGGAACTGCTGCTGCGCAACCTTCAGGCGCTCATGCGGCAGAGCTTTCCGGATTTCGAGGTGGTGGTCGTCGATCAAAGCAATCCCCCGGTTGAAATACCGGAGGAATACCGGCGCACATTGTCCATCCGGTACGTGTACTCGGAGCGGCGGGGCCCGGCGCTGGCGCGCAACAAGGGAATCCGCGAGGCCAGCGGGCACGTGGTCGCCTTCACCGACGACGACTGCATTCCGGAGCCGGACTGGCTGGAAAAAGCCGCGCGTCACTTTGATGAAGCTCCTATTGCCGGACTGGAGGGGCGGGTGCGCAGCGAGAAGGTGGGAGACCCGCACTATCGCACGGTGTCGAATGTCGGCTTCGAAGGCATCGGTTTCATGACCGCCAATATGTTCTATCGTCGCGACCTGCTGCTGAAGGTCAACGGCTTCGACGAGCGCTTCCCCGATGCCTTCCGCGAAGACACCGACCTGGCGTGGCGGATCCAGGAATTCGGCGAGATTCCCCATGGGCGCGATGCGGTCGTCTTCCATCCCCCGCATCCGGTGACCATCGAGCGCGAATCGCAGGTGGAGCGCGCCAGAATGTTCGGGGTGGATCCCATTCTTTTCGAGCGCCATCCCGACAAATACATTGCGCTACTGCGGCGCGAGGGCCACTACCGTTACATGCCCGGATTCTGGCGATATTTCGTGCGCGGGCTCAACGAGCGCCACGTGCAGCCTCCGGTGACGAAGCTGCTGCAACAGTTGCGCATCCACGATCCCGAATGGTGGGCGCTGGTCACCGGCTCCAACGGCAGCACATCGAACTCGGCCCTGACTTCCGAAGATTTGGCCGCCGTCCGCTCGCTGCTCCGGGACCACATGGTGAGCCAGGAATTCAACGCATAGCAGTCACGGTTCCGGGCTGCATCTGCACGCCGGGTGCGAAACGGCGGTGTGTACAATCGCCAGCAGAACCGCGTGAAGACCGTAGCCATCGCCATCCCTTCGCTGCATCGTCCCGACCTCACCGCACGTTGCATTGACTTCATCCGGAAGCAGACGCTGTTGCCGGATGCTTGGGAGATCGTCGTGATCGAAAACCAGGCAGAGCCAGGAAAGACTCTTGCTGATCCGCTACCGCCGAATACGCGACGCATCGAGCTGCCGACAAATGAGGGCACGACCGGCTCGATCAACCGCGCGGTGGCGGCGACCGAATCGGGTTACGTGCTGTTGCTGAACAACGATGTCGAGCTGGCGCCGGATTACATCGCGACGCTGATCGCGGCACTGGATGCCGATCCGAAGCTTGGCTTCGCGACGGGCAAGCTGTTGCGCGCGACCCAGCCTGGCCACCTGGACGGAGCGGGCGACGCCATGCTGATGGCCGGCGCCGGCTTCCGGCTCGGTCATCTGGATCGCGATGATGGGCAGTTTGACCGCACCATACCGGTGCTGGCCGGCTGCGGCGCAGCGGTGCTCTATCGCCGTGAAGCGTTCGTGGCCAGCGGCGGATTGGACGCGGAATTTTTCGCCTACCTCGACGACCTCGATCTCGCGTTACGGGTGCACCTCCTCGGATACACGGGAATGTATCTGCCGAACGCCGTGGGCTACCACATCGGCAGCGCCACTCTCGGCGAAACCCTTCAGCCTCAGCTCGTCCAGCTCCTGACTCGCAACCAGATCTACCTCCTGATCAAGGACTATTCGTGGCCGGTGCTTATGCGGCTGCTGCCGCGGATCGTCGTGTACCAGTGCCTGTGGATGCTGTTCGCGCTGCGCCATGGCGCCGCTGGCGCCTGGCTGCACGGGGTTATCGCAGGACTGCGCGGCCGGCGCAGTATGCGGCAGAAACACCGTGAACTGATGGCGAGTCGGCGGATTGGGAATGAGGAGTTCCTGGCGCGGCTGCGCGACTCGGAGCGGCAGATCTATCGCTGGCAACAGCTGCGGGCGCCTCAGGACCGGCCAGCACTGCTGAAAATATATTTTGGGCTGTTCGGAAGGCCCTGACAGCCGACTACCAGATTCGGCAGCTCAGAAACTGGTCTGCAGGCGCACACCGTAGGTGCGCGGCGGGGCGACGGAGTTGCCCGAGAACAGTCCGGCAAAATTGATGAGATTGAAGCGGTCGGTAAGATTGATTACGTCGAACTGCAGACGCATGGCCACGTTGTCCCTGACCCAGAGATCGGCGCCGAGCGAGGTGTCCAGCGAGAAGTTGGGCTTGACGCGGCCGCGATCGAAATTCACCTGCGAAATGACCTGGGGCCCGTACTCCGCCAGCGCCTGCTCGAAGGTTCCGTCGAAATCGACGGGCAGGCCGCTGCCATACTGCGCGCCGACAGCTCCCCAGAAGCGCCGGATGAACTGATACCGGAAGCGCGCTCGCGCGGTATTGCGCTGGTCCTGCGAAACCCAAAAGCGGCCGCTCAGGTCGGTGAGCGCGTTGGTGGCCGATTCGCCGAGAAACAGCCCGCCGGTTACCGGAAAGTAGGCCGATCCCACCATGTAAGAGTAGCTGACGAATCCCGACAATCTACCCCAATGTGGGATATTTATCTTCCCTTCGGCGCCGTAGATGCTGGCCCGGCGAAAGGCGATGGGGAAACTGACGGGCGTGTTCAGCAGCAGATCGTCATCGGCGAAGTTGTTCATCTGGCGGAGGTAGCCGTTGACGTCCAGGCTGAACTTTCCCAGGAAGCCCCTGGTCATGCCGAGCTCATAGTAGTTGCCGTGGGAGGGCTCGACCGGCAGGCGCAGGACATCGGGATTCAGAACCACCACGGCCGGCGAGCTGGAGAGCAGAATGTTTTCGAAGGCCGGCGTCTGGAAGACGCGGTCGTAGGCGGCGTGCAACAGCAGGCCGGCTTTGGCGAAATAGCGGCTGACGCCCAGCCGCGGGCTCACCGCGTTCTGGTTGACGAGGAGCTGATAGTGGTCCCAGCGAAGCCCGGCGCTCAGCGTCCAGTTGCCGAGGCGGACGAGGTCCTGCACATAAGCGGATTGCTCCAGGTCGGGCCGGTTGCCGATGAAGCTGAAAGTGGCGGGCGTGCCGGGATCGAAATATGCGGGGTTGGTGATGACATCCGCGAACCGCTCGTGCAGGAAGGTATTGTCGGACTCGAATCCGGCTTTCCACTCGTGCCGGCCGTGGTGGATGGCGATGGAGCCGTTGAAATAGGCCTCGGTGAAATGGTTCTGCTGGAAGACGATGATGGGGGTGGAGAGCGGATTCGACGACAGGCCCGTGGAGTTGTCGCGAAACATCCCGCGCAGGTCGCCCACCACATTGGAGGAGAAGATGTGCTGCCAGGAGACGGCGCCCAGGTTCTCGAACACCCTGCCGTCCTGGCGCTGGCCCGCCGCCTGCTGCACCTGCTCATTGGGAACCTGATAGCGGACCAGTTCGTGCCGGAACATCAGGTTCACGCGGTCATTGTCCGTGAACTGGCGCTCGTAATTTCCGGAGAAGTCGCCCAGCGTCGCCGTGCTGGTGAAGTTCTGCGGCACGGGCGGATTGAGATAGTAGCTGGTCATGGAGCCATCAGCGCTGATGCCGAACATGTTTTTGCCGGCCAGATATTGCAGCATGGCGTAGCCGTTGACGGTATCGAAGCTGCCTCCCGCGAGCACGAGTTGTCCGTGAAGTCCTTCCCGCGTGTCCCGGGCCGTATTGACTTCGACGATGCCTCCCATCTTGCGGCCATATTCGGCCGGAATGCCGGCGGTGTAGACGCTCATGGATTCGACATTGTCCGCTTCGATATCGGGGCCCTTGCCGGGCGAGCGGTTTTCCGTGAGCGGGATTCCGTTGACAACGAACTGCGTCTGATATTCCGATCCGCGGGGATGCAGCACCGCGTTGCCTTCGTAGAGCCAGCCCGGCTGGGAATCCACCAGGTCCTGAAGCGAGCGCCCGGGCAACGAGGACTCGCGGTCCCGGATGGTGGCGGAGCCGATCTGGTTGACCGCGCTGACGCGATCGGGATCGATGAGCGTGTCCTTGTCGGTAACGGTGACCGACTCCTTCACACCTGCGACGTTAAGCCTGATGTTGAGCTGCGTTGGAACTGTAGAAACGATTTCCACGGAGTGCGAAACCGGGGCGAAGCCCTCGCGAGCGATCTCCAGCCGGTAGATGCCAAACGGCAGTCGCTGAGCGTCGAGAGTGCCGGAGTCATCGGTGACGAAGCTCTGGCGGAACTGACTGGATTCGCTGACCAGTTCGACGGAGCATCTGATGCCCAGCCCGGCCGGATCGGTGACGCGCAGCCGCAGCTCGCCGGTCTTGCTCTGCGCCATGAGCAGGGCGGACCAGAGGAGTACCGCGGCGAGTCTTTTCATCGGCGACAAGTCCGGCAACCGCCCGCTCGAAAGCAGAGGGATTCGCATTCATTCTACGGGAGTCGAATGAAGGGCAGCACGCCGCCCCGATGGACACGTCCAGCGGGACGGCAGCGCCAACGCGGCGGGAGATGGCAGGCCAATGGCGGTCAGACGCCCATCTCCGCCAGGCAGGTGTTGCAGGCTTCGCCGGTGAGCCAGCGCACGAATTCGTTGTTGGGGCCGAGTACGATCTGCTTCGACTCGACGGGGCGGTCGGCGAGTTCGAAGCCCATGATGATGATCTCCTCGCCCTTCCTGATGAGATGGGCCGCCGCTCCGTTCATGCATATGGCGCCGGAGCCGCGTGGGGCGGGAATGGTGTACGTCTCGAGCCGGGCGCCGCTGGTATTGCTGACTACCAGGACCCGCTCGCCGGGAAGCAGCCCTACCCTCTCCATCAGTTCTTCATCAATTGTGATACTGCCGACGTATTGCAGATCAGCTTCGGTAACTGTGGCCTGATGAATTTTTGACCGTAACATCCATCGCATGGTTCTCGTGTTTTCCTCCGTGTCCCGCTCTCGCAATGCGGATGCAGGCACTCGTGTATATCTTAGCAGGTACCGGCAAGGGCGGCCGGCTGCGCTCGGGTCGGTTCGTCAGCTGTTGCCGTTTTCCCGCGGATCGCCAAACAATTTCTGCACCAGATTCAATAGCTCCTGCGGGCGGTGGCTGAGGACTACATGGTCGGCCCAGCGGAAGTCGCGCGCATTCGGGGTGAGCGCGATGATGGGCAGTTGCGGCGAGGCGCTCTTCACCCTGGCGATTGCTTCCTCTGAATCGAAGCCGGGCATGCCGCAGTGAACAATGAGGGCGTTAATGTTGGGAAACAGGCCGACCAGCTCGAGCGTCTCCGCCACCGAGTGCGCCGTGATCACGTTGTATTTGAAGGTCTCCAGAACCAACTTCCGCGCCGAAAGGGCCTGTTCCGGTTCGGGTTCGGCAACAATGAATGCAGGTCTGGTCAAACACCGTCCTCCTGGCGCGGCTGCGACGGCCCCAAAATCCTGAAACCACGACCCAGGCCGCAAGCTTCCAGTCGTCGTACCGGTTAGATGCACGTTCGTGGCGACCGACGGTCCTGCAATTCGCCTCTACTGGCTGGATTCGGCATGAGCATGGTTTTCATACTCCGTGCGCTCGAGCGCTATGTTTGCACCTATTCCGCGACACCTGCTGGCGGAGGAATGTTCCGGTTCTTCATCCACTCCACATTGATGCGGCGGTTGGCGGCGGTACGGGGCACCTTGTCAATGTCGGGCATGAAGATGAGCAGGCCGGCCTGGGGGGTCATCTGGATGCGTCCGTTGACCAGCTGCTCCTGATAGCGGGTCAGGTCGAAACCGAACCACTCGTCCCCGGAGGCATCGATGAGGAAAAGGTCGGCGGGGCCCATGGTGAGTCTTCCCAGATTCAGCCTGCCGCCGTAGAGGCGGATGAAATTCCGCCACTGCTTTACCTGGTTCGCTTCCGGCCGGGCGTCGCCAAATACCGTAATAAGATCGCCGGTACGGCTGCCGAGGTGGGCATCGGTGAGCCTGCCGTGTATGGCTGGAGCGGGCAGAATCCGTTCCGGGTTGATAAAAATGTCGTCATTCGTCACCTGAACGCCCTCCGCGCCATTTGCGCCCACCAGATCGCCAACCTTGACGTGGAAGGACTGCAGCAGCCCTTTGACCGGCAGCTTCAGCACCCGCATTTTGGTCACATGCAGGCGGATCCGCCCGTCGGGCGCGGCGGCCACGTCGCTGATCATCTCGATGGGCAGAGGAATGCCTTTGTGAAGAGTTCCATTCAGTTTCAGTTGCGTGCCCTGATCCCTAAGCGAAATGTTTGTCAGGGGAGTGCCTTTCAGCAGGCCGCCGTTCAGGATTCCACTGATCTCGGAGAGGTTGGTAGCGACGACCCCCGCCTCAACGTCCAGCACAAAAGAATTGGGCTCGTCGAAGGACGGGGTTATGCCGGGATGGGTGGGGCGCATTTCGCCGCGTAGCCAGCGCACGCGCAACTGGAAGCCGGGGCGCTCGTTGAGGATGACGTTGTGCATCAGCACCTTCGTCTGGGGGCCGGTGGCCGGCCCATCAGCCGGGGACGATGTCGGGGGAGAGGAACGGCCGACGGCGGTAACCGCGACCGGTGCGATATGCGGCTGCGACGCGGCCTCAGCGGGTATCTGGCCCGGCTTGGTGCAGGAGGCAAACAGCGCGGCGGCAACGATGGCCGCGGCCAGAGCCGCCAACCGGGCGGGTCGCCGGCGCTTACCTTCGCAAGACTGGTGACAGGACATTGATGGCCCCCGGAGTGCGCTGCCTGAAAGGCAGCGGCAATGTAATAGTTTTGTCATTCCAGCTCGCGCACGCTCCGCGTCACGGAAATCCGGGCGCGACCTTTCCTACGATGGGAGTCATGATCTCGACGTCAGGAGCAGAGGCAATCATCCCCCATCCCAAAGGCGCGAAAGCGCGCGTGCTGTTGAGCTCGGTGTTCGGGCCATACGCGCGCGACGACGAATTCGGCAGCCGCGCCATCAATCCCATGGAGCTGTATCACAACCAGGTCACGCGCGAGCAGGGCAGCTTCTCGCTGCGCATGTTCCATCGCTCCTGGGGCCTGATGATGATTCAGCAGAATATTTCCGCGCCCAGCACGCTGCTCGACTTCCCCACGCTGGAGCACTTCGAGCGCGAACTCACCTCCAGGGAATACGACATTGTCGGCATCTCGGGCATTATCCCGAACTTTGGCAAGGTGCGCGAGATGTGCCGCCGCGTACGCCGCCTGTCGCCCCGCTCGGCCATCCTGGTTGGCGGTCACGTTGCCGCCATCCCGGGACTGGATAAATTGATTGATGCGGATTACGTGGTGCGCGGCGAGGGAATCGGCTGGATGCGGCGCTATCTGGGAGAAGATCCCGGGGCGCCCATCCTCCATCCGGAGATTTTCTCCGGCTTTGGCATGCGGGTGCTGGGCATGCGAGTCCCCGACACGGCCCGCGACACCGCGGCCACCATCATCCCGTCGGTCGGATGCCCCATGGGATGCAATTTCTGCACCACCTCGGCCTTCTTTGGCGGCAAAGGCAAGAGTGTCCATTTCTACGAATCCGGAGATGAGCTTTTCGCCGTGATGGAGCACATGGAGCGCTCCATGAACGTGTGCTCATTCTTCATGATGGACGAAAATTTTCTGCTCAACCGCCCGCGGGCGATGCAGTTGCTGGAGCGGATGAAGGAAGCCGGCAAGAGCTGGTCGCTCTACGTGTTTTCGTCGGCCAATGCGATCCGCAAATACAGCATCGAGGAGCTGGTGCAGCTCGGCGTCTCCTGGATCTGGCTGGGGCTGGAATCGCCACGCTCGTCGTATGCAAAGTTGCGCGATACGGACACCCGGGCTCTGGCCGCGGAGTTGCGGCAGCATGGCATCAAGCTGCTGGGCTCGACCATTGTCGGTCTGGAGCACCATACCGCGCAGAATATCCGTCAGGAGATCGAATACGCGGTGGCGCACGGCACCGATTTTCATCAGTTCATGCTCTACACGCCGGTCCCAGGCACGCCGCTCTTCCAGCAGATGCAGCAGGAAGGGCGCATGCTCGATGTGGACCTGGCCGACATACACGGTCAGTACAAGTTCAACTTCCGGCACGAGGCGATTTCGCGCGACGATTCGAAGCGCCTGCTGGACTGGGCGTTTCGCTTCGATTTCGAGCGCAACGGGCCAAGCCTGTTCCGCATCTGCGACACCATTTTTCAGGGGTGGAAGCGCTATCACGACTCCCCCGATGCGCGCGTGCGGCAGCGCATTGCCAATGAAGCAGCGAAACTGCGCACCACCTACGACGCCGCGCTTTGGGTGATGGAGAAGCGGCTCCGCAAGACGAATGCCGCCGTCGCCGCCAGAATTCAGGAGCTGCGGCGGGAGATCGAGCAGGAATTTGGCGCGGCTACGCGCGTGCTTCGTGCTGTTACCGGTCCGGTCCTGCTGTGGACGTCGAAACGCGAAGAGCGCAAACTGGCGCGCGGCAAAACGTACGAGCCGCCGACGTTCGTCGATCGGAAGAATTGGGCGATGTGATCGAGGAATCCGTATAGCTACGACGCAGCTGACGCTGCGCCCCTTCGAAACCTGCATCGACGGCCTGCCTCAAGACATAACACTTTTTCATGGCTGCGCTCCTGCCAGTGGCACAAATGGCCAATGAGCCGCTATTATCAACCTTCCCTGCTGATTTTCCCCGGGGAAGGCGCAATGATCCGCATTTTTCGCCAGTTGCCGGCGGTCTTCGCTCTACTTCTGCTTAGCTGCGCGTTGCCGGCGCAGGAAGCCGCCCAGACAACCTCACAAGGTTCTCAACCTGCCGCGCAGGCGGCGCCGAAGCGCACCCAGGAACAACGCGACGCCTATCGCAAGACGATGGAAACCGCCGACCAGCAGATCGCGGCCGAGGTGAAGGCCCATTCGGAGTTGATGAAGAACCTGGAGTACCTCACCACGCAGATTGGTCCGCGGCTGACGGGTTCGCCGCAGATGCAGGCTGCCAGCGAGTGGACGCGGAAGCGGTTTCAGGACTACGGCATCGACGCGCATCTGGAGACCGCGCAGATTGCCCACGGCTGGACGCGCGGACTGGAAACGGCGGAGATCACCAGTCCGGTGCAGCAGCGCATCGGCATTCACGCCTTCGGCTGGAGCAAGGCCACCGATGGCGAGGTCACGGGGGAAGTGATGGCGCTGAATATCCAGAAATCTTCGGATTTCGACCAGTACCGGGGCAAGCTGAAGGGCAAAATTGTCATGCTGCGGAAACCGGCGGACCTCTCGAAGCTCGACCCCAATCCGGAGAATGCGTATGACGCGGTGATTCCGCCCGCGCGCGGCGTACCCGAGGAAACGGATTTCCGCAGCCGCCTGCAGGTGCTGCGGCAGGTTGCCGCCGAGCAGCCGGCGCTGATGCTGACCGACAGCGGCAAGACCGGCAGCCTGTACAACATGACAGGCGGGTTCGCGCGCTACAGTCCCACGGAAGTCCCCATGGCCTTTCTGACGCACGAAAACTATGACCTGCTGTACCGGCTGACGCAGGCAGGCCCGGTGACCATGAAGTTCAACCTGCAGGAGACCTTCACCGAGAAGTCGGTTCCGGCCTCCATCACGGTCGCTGAGATCAAAGGCAGCGAGCATCCGGAGGAGCGCGTCATTATCGGCGGCCATCTGGACTCGTGGGACCTGGGCCAGGGGGCGCTGGACAACGGCACCGGCGCCATGGCGGCGCTGGAGGCCGCGCGCGCACTGAAGGCGCTGGGGTGGAAGCCGAAGCGCACCATCACCTTCATCCTGTTTACCGGCGAGGAGGAGGGTGGAATTGGGGCGGAGACGTACATCAAAAACCACGCCGCTGAACTGGCCAGGATCGATGCCGTCCTGATTCATGACACGGGAACAGGCAAGGTGTTCAGCATCGCGCTGGAGAAGTTGTGGGAGACCGCGCCGCTGATGCAGGAGATCTATCTGCCGCTCGAAGAGGTCTTCGATCTGCAGGCACTCAGCACACGTTATTTCGCCGGCTCGGATCACGTCGAGTTTCTGCGTGAGGGAGTGCCGGCGTACTTCTGCGTACAGCTTCCGGCGCACTACCGCGAGGCACATCATAGCCAGACGGACACCTTCGACAAGGTGATTCCCGACGAGATCAACGAGGGCGCGGCCCTGCTGGCGGCTTGGGCGTGGAACGTCTCGGAGATGCCGGAGGCGCTTCCGCACCATGCGCCTGCACCGGAGCAATTGCACTGAAGTGTGCTGATTGTCCGCAGGACGGCGCACTTTGGTAATCAGGTTTCTTTTGGCGCACTCCGGCGCGATAGTTTCACAAAAAAATAACGCGCCAGAGAGGTGAGTTGGGTTACAGTGTCTGCTGCTCCGTGGTCGCAGGACCGCAGACGCTTCAGCCCCGCAGTGAATAGCGAGCCTGCGGGGCTAGAATTTTCTGCGCCATCGGAGCGGTCGGGAAGTTCTCCAGGCTGCAGTACATTCTTTCTCCGATTTGTTCTGAGCAATCTCTTTGAGCACCTCTACACCAGCCATCCGGTCGTTTTTAATCGAAGGCCCCGCAGGACAACTGGAGGCGTTGCTGAATGCCGGCACTGCGACCGCAACCCATGCAGGCCTGGTGTGCCATCCGCATCCGCTGGGCGGCGGAAGCATGCATAACAAAGTCGTCTTTCACGCCATGAAGGCGCTGAACTCGTTTGGCTTCCCTGTGCTGCGCTTCAACTTCCGGGGCACGGGATTGAGCGCGGGTGAGCACGATGAAGGGCGCGGCGAGGTTGCCGACGTTGAGGCCGCGCTTGCCTGGCTGAAACGCGAATTCGGGCTGCCGATCATCTTTGCCGGCTTCTCTTTCGGCTCGGCGACCGGGATGCGCGCCGCCTGTCCCGATGGCGATGTGAAGGCGCTGATCTCCCTCGGCACACCGGTGCAGGGCGGAGCGTACTCCTGGTCGTTTCTGCGCGACTGCAGCAAGCCCAAGCTGTTCGTCAGTGGCAATCACGATCAGTACGGCCCGCGGTTGGCGCTGGAGCGGGTGGTGGCGCACGCCGCCAGGCCGAAGAAGCTGGTGCTGATTCCTGGAGATCACTTCTTCCAGGGACATCTCGGCGAAATGCGCATGACGGTGGAGAAGTGGGTGAGGGAACTTCTGCAGAAGTAGCAGTGCGGCGGAGCGAAGAGTGAAGCGCGAGAGTCGCAGCGCCGCATTCTATAATCACCGCTCATGCCCAACCCGCCCGAACCACCTACCGACACCGCCTCCGACGCTCTTTTCCGCGAGATGCGCGAGCGGGCGCGTGACATGTTCGGGCAGGCACTTAGCGAGTGCAGCGTTCCGGCAGCCTTCCGCCGAAGATTGCAGCAGGAAGAAAATTACCTGCGGGTCGGAAACGAGCTTTACGACCTGGCCGCATTCGCCCGCCCGCTGGTGATCTCGATGGGCAAGGCGGGCCGCAGCATGGCCGAGGCGCTCGCCGGGATCCTGGGCGGCAGGTTGGGCGGAATCATCGCCGCGCCAGGTCCTGCCGCGCCGGAGCTGGGCGGTTTTCAGCAGTTTGCCGGCGGGCATCCTCTGCCCGATCAGGGTTCGCTGCGCGCCGGGGAGGCGATGCTGCGGCTGTGCAGCGGACTGTCGGCGGAGTCGCTGGTCATCTTTCTCATCAGCGGCGGAGCCTCCGCCATCGCCGAGAAGCCGATCAGTGCCGCCATCTCCCTGCCCGATATTCTGCAGACCTACCGGGCGCTGGTGCATTCGGGAGCCCCGATTGCCGAAATCAACGCGATCCGCAAACACCTGTCGGCGCTCAAGGGCGGGCGTCTGTCACGCGCAGCCACGCCGGCTTACCAGCTCTCAGTGCTGGTCTCCGACGTTCCCGAAAGCTGCCCGGATGCGCTGGCGTCGGGGCCGACGATGCCCGACAGCACCAGCGTGGCCGACTGTTACGCAATCGCCAGGCGATACCATCTGCTCAGAGCCTTTCCGGCATCAGTGCGTATGCTTTTCGAGCGCGACCAGTTGCAGGAGACACCGAAGGCCGACGACCCAGCCTTCGCGCGCTCGCGTTACATCACCGTGTTGTCGAATGCCACAGCGGTACACGCGGCGGTAGAACGCGCCGTGCTGGCGGGATTCGCCGTCGAGGTGGACAATGCATGCGACGACTGGGACTACCGGCAGGCGGCAGATCACCTGCTGCGGCGACTGCGCGACCTGCGCCGGGGAGTGTCACGGGCCTGCCTCATCTCCGGCGGCGAGGTGACGGTGAAGGTGGACGCCGCCTCCGGGAGTGGCGGACGCAATCAGCAGTTCGCGCTGCACTGCGCGCAGCAGATCGCAGGCGAGCAGATCACTGTGCTCAGCGCCGGTACCGACGGAATTGACGGCAACAGTCCCGCCGCCGGGGCGATTGCGGACGGATCGACGCTGGAGCGGGCACGACGGCGCGGCCTGGAACCGGCGGCCGCTCTGGCAAAATTCGACAGTTTTCCACTCTTCGAGGCGCTGGGCAACGCCATCGTGACCGGACCGACCGGGAACAACGTCCGCGACCTGCGAATTCTTCTGGCCTATTGAGCTTCAGCCAGTGTATGGCCCAAAAGTGGCCATAAACACGAAAGCCAGCCGCTTGGCTGGGCTTAACCTCAACTCCAATATCACGACGAGCTTGCAAAGTAGTGCAACGACTTTCGGTGCGTCCGAAAAGCTGCTGTGCAAAAAACCCGCCAGGCACAGCAGCCAACCCCAATTGGGGTGCCATGAGATCTCGCCTCACTATGCGCCCCACCGCCGCTGTGCCTGCCGGGAAGCCGGATTTCCGGAGGATTGAACCCTGTCGGCGGATGAGCCCTGCCCAGGAGTCGCTGGTCCGCGTCGACCTGTCTCATCCGCCGATCTAGCGCCAATGGGAAAAGGCTAACAGCCGGGCAAGTGCTGAGTTGTCAACAAAATGTAAACACCGGGTGCAATTTCTGTGAAAGCTCTCGCCGGATAAAATCCCCCCTCTCCCGGGAAATACGAATCGCGCGCAACTCTCCAGGCCGGCGCCATGGCATCTCACATGATGACGAAGACGGAGACGAGCGGATTTGTCAATCTCGCCGTCCAGAACATTCATGGGGAGCTGGGAAGTCCGCAGGTGCGGTGGAAAGCCAGGCGGGCGGGGGCACATGCGGATTGCTGCAGGCATTGCACTAGCGTTGGTGGTTCTCGCCGACTGCGTGCCGGCGCGGGCCGATATCGGCCTGATGCTCGACGCCAAGCCCAACGAGCATCGCGGCATCGCTACCGGCAATATTATTGGGGAAGGTCACGCCGGGATCTATCTTTCTCGGGTCTGCGCGGCCTCGCCGGTCAGGCTGCGCATGTGCGCTCCCGGCGAAGCGGGCTCGGTTCTGCAGAACTACCATTACTTCAGAGAAGATCAGCCCTACGAGTGGAACGTGGTGCCACTGACCGTCTACCTGTACGGGGTGGACAGTGCCGACGAACGGCCCCTGTTCGGGTCGCCGGAACTGCGCGGGATCCTGCAGGCGCGATACCGGCAGCAGTATCTGCCCGAAGTGTGCAGCAGCCGGCGCTGCGTCGACAATCCCAACGCCAACTGGCGCGACTCGGTGGCGGCGGCCTTCGTGCGCGAGGTCTACATCTTCGCTGTCCGGACCACGCCGGAGCAGGACGAGAAATTCGTGCGCGAGTTCAACGCGCGGGCAAACGTGAACCATTACAACGGGCTGACGCGAAACTGCGCCGATTTCGCCAAGCAGGTTCTCAACCTGTACTTCCCGCATTCGGCGCACCGCAATCTGCTGAACGATTTCGGCGTGACCGGGCCCAAGGCGGTAGCCCGCAGCTTCGTGCATTACGCCGAGCGGCACCCGGAACTGGAGCTGCGCGTCATCCGCATCGAGCAGGTGCCAGGCACCTACCGCCGCAGCTCGGATTGCCACGAGGCCACCGAGCAGGCGATTCGTGCGAAGTGGCTGATGCCGGTGGTCATCCTGGAGGCCCATGCCGTGCCGGTGCCGTTGCTGGAAGCTTCGTACCTGCTGACCGGACGCTTCAGTCCCGATCGCGAGCTGCGGCACCGTCCCTCCGGGGATGCGGCCGTGCTGTACGACGAAATGTCCGCTGCCAGGCAGCTTGGCGATCAGGATCGTCAGCGCGCGCTGCAGAATCAGCTGGAGGAGGAGCAGGAGCGCGAGCTCGGCACCGAACGGCAGTGGCAAAGCTATCGCGAGCGTTTCGAAGAAGTGCTGCGCACGGCCATTACCGATGGCATCGTCCCTGACCGGCAGCAGCTCCACAATCTGTTTCGCGGACTGCAGGCGCGTGGAGAGGTAGAGGTCGACCAGAATCAGGAGGCCTGGCTTGAGGTGGAGAGCGACGGGCAGCTGCGGCGCGTTGGGCTGAGCGGCAGCAACATCCTGGGCGAGGAATCCGACCCGCGCCTGGCGCTGCAACTGCTGCTGGCGCGCACCGCGGAGTTGCTGTCCGCCAGGGCGAACCACCGTGAACTGTACAGCGATTTTCAGGCCGAGTGGACACTGCTGGACCGCGCCAGAGAGCGAATGCTGGCCCACGGAGCCTCGCCGGATATCGCTACCAGGGTCTCAGGACAATAACTGCCCGGCTTTTGCCGGAGAGCTCATGCGGCAATTTCCCGCTCTCCGGCAAGATGCCGGGATTCAAAATCGGTAAGTACGGTGAGGCCGGCGATCACTGCCGATTGGACGTGAAAGAACGCCTTCTCCTTCTCCTCCCCAAAGGCAAGAAACTCGGGCATGGTGGCGGCCATGCTGGACAATCCCAGTTCGATCTTGCGGTGCAGGGGGAAACTGATGGCCTTTTTCAGGCCGCCAGGATGATCCGTCAGTGCCGCGACCGTGGTTTCCGCCGCGCCACAGATCAGCGAGGCTACTGCGGCACGCTTGCTGTGCCTCCAGAACAGCAGGGCGCCAAGCAGAAAAATGCCTGCTGTGCCGTAGTCGGCAATAGCGTGCGCTTTGGGCGAGAGGATTTTGGGCAGGACCTTACCGAGGACGCGTATCGAGCTCTGTATGAGCGGCATTTTGGCGACTCCTGGCGCAGTTGGATGCCGCGCGCCCGCATGAGGCTTGCCCGCCTGACGCGCGCGGCACCAACGCCGGCTCTCCTGGATTCGGACCGGGCTGCGGCACGCCGCAGGCTGGCATCGCGGATAACCTGCGGAGCATCGAACCCACCTGTGCCCTTTCAGGCTGAGCCACCGACGGCCTATTGACAACGGCCCATCACCGGCACGAGCAGTCAGTTGTGAGCATTGAGAAGTACAAGCCGCTGTTCACCCCAAGACTCTCGAAGCCGGGAATGGGCGTCTGCTTGAGCACGCCGAGACGCTGATCCGCGATACAGAGCGGGCGTTGGCACGGACCCAGTACCTGCTGAGCCGGTCCAAAAAATTGATTGAGGCCCATAGCGGCACCCTGTGGCAGCTGGACGAGCTGCCGGTGCCCGCCCAGGAGGAGATGCGAGGAGGAGGCGGCCATTTAAGATAGCTTCATGCCCCCCGAGCGCCGCTTCCCGCCCGGACAGACCCTGCTCATCGACGCTGACGACACGCTCTGGGAAAACAATATCTACTTCGAACGCGCGATCGCGAATTTCATCTCGTTTCTGAATCATCGTGAGTACACCCCCGATCAGGTGCGCGGGGTGTTGTACGACGTGGAGCGGGAAAATATCCGGCAACACGGATACGGCATGCACAGCTTCGCCCTGGCGCTGGTGAAATGTTTTGAGCAGTTGTCGGTAGAGCCGCTCACACCCGCCCTGCACGAAACCATCCACGGCTTTGCCCAGGCAATCGCGGAGCACCCTATGGAAATCCTGCCTGAGGTGCCCGAAACCCTTGCCGAACTCGCGCGGCGTCACCATCTGTTTCTTCTGACCAAGGGCAACGTTACCGAGCAGACGGGCAAAGTGGAGCGCTCCGGTCTGAGGGAACACTTCACTGCCATCGAAGTCGTTAGCGAGAAGGACGCGCCGACGTATGCCGCCGTGGTGGAGAAATACGCTCTGGTGCGCGATCTTACGTGGATGGTCGGCAACAGTCCGAAATCGGACATCAATCCGGCGCTGGAGGCGGGTCTGCACGCCGTCTTCGTGCCGCACCACAACACCTGGATGCTGGAGCGCGGCGAGGTGCACCCGGGAAACGGCACCGGGCGTCTGTTGCAGGTGGCCAGCTTCGGTCATCTGCGCGATTACTTCTGAAGGGTCTCCGCTTGGTATCGGGCATGACAGTTTCCCTCCCTGGTCCTGTCTTGGCCAGGACCGCGCCGGAAACGCTGCAACTTTCCACCTCGTCCCGGTTTATAAACAGCAACGCGGGAATGAGATGAGACGCTCCGCAATCGGCTTCGCCGCGCTGATGATCGTGGTAACGGCAGCCGGCGTTTACGCGAAGAAGCAGAAGACCAGCGCAGGGGATGAGCGCCGGCTCGCGTTGCATGCGCTCGAACGCCTCACCTTCGGTCCGCGTCCGGGCGATGTCGAAGCAGTGATGGCGAAGGGCGTGGACAGATGGATTGACCTGCAACTGCATCCCGAGCGGATCGACAACGGCGCCATGCAGGCCCGGCTCTCCGGCTATCGCACTTTGCAGATGAGCACCCGCGACATTGTCTTCAGCTTCCCGCCTGCTCCGGTGGCCAGGGCCGTGATGGAGGGCAGGCTTCCCATGCCGGCCGATGCGTATCGTCACGCCATCTATGCCGCCGCCTTGGATCGCATTGAGCAGAAACAGGAGCAGAAGCAGGGGCCGACGGCTGCGGAAAACGCTGCCGCAACCGCCGTGAAACCCGCCGATCTGACAGGGCAACAGCAGCTTGCCCGACGCGAAGCGCACCGCGAGATTAACGATCTTATCGCCCTGTCACCCGCGACGCGCATGCAGCGCATCCTCAGCCTGCCCGTCGCACAGCAGCGCGATCTGCTGCAAGGTATCCCGTACCCAACGCGGCAGGCTCTGCTGGCTGGTCTCTCGCCCGAGCAACGCGAAACTGTGGTTGCGCTGAATCATCCGGAGGCGGTGGTCGATGGAGAACTGCAGGCGGGCAAGCTGCTACGCGCGGTTTACAGCGACCGCCAACTGGAAGAGGTGCTCACCGATTTCTGGTTCAACCATTTCAACGTGTTCATCGGCAAGGGCTCCGACCGCTATCTGGTCACCGCCTATGAGCGCGATGTGATTCGCCCGCGCGTGCTGGGCAAGTTCAGGGACCTGCTGATTGCGACGGCACAGAGCCCGGCGATGCTGTTCTACCTGGACAACTGGCAGAGCGAGGGCCCGAACTCCGACGCGGCGCTCGGCAAGCCGGGTCCTGGCCCGCGACCATACTGGACGCGGCGTCCTGCTGCAATCTATCGGCCACGCCCGCCGCAGCCGAATCCGCAAAGCAATCAGCAGCAGCGGCGAAGCGGCCTCAACGAAAACTACGCGCGCGAACTGATGGAGCTGCACACGTTGGGCGTCAATGGCGGTTACACGCAGCACGATGTGACCGAGGTCGCGCGGGTTTTCACCGGCTGGACCCTGGAGCAGCCGCAGCAGGGCGGCGGGTTTGTCTTCCGGCCGCGGCTGCATGAGCCGGGCGACAAGGTGGTGCTCGGCCATCGCATCAGGGCCAGCGGCGAGGAGGAAGGCCTGGAGGTGCTCAGGCTACTGGCGCATCAGCCGGCAACCGCGCGCTTCATTTCCACCGAACTGGCGCAGCGTTTCGTCGCCGACAATCCGCCGCAGCCGCTGGTTGAGGCGATGGCGAAGACCTTCATCGCGAGCGATGGCGATCTTCGCGAGGTGCTGCGGACCATGTTCCATTCGACGGAGTTTCGCGCGCCCCAGGCGTACCGTTCGCGGGTAAAGACGCCGTTCGAGTTCGTGGTTTCGTCGCTGCGCGCAACCCAAGCCGAGGTCAGCGACCCGCAGCCGCTGCTGTTCATGCTGAACAAAATGGGTCAGCCGCTGTATGGCTCACAGCCGCCCACCGGCTATTCGACCAGGGCGGATGTGTGGGTGAACTCGGCAGCGCTGCTCGACCGCATGAACTTCGGTTTGGCGCTGGCTACCAACCGGCTGCCGGGCGCCAGTTTCAATCCTGGGCAACTGATGAACTCAGGCGCGGCTTCCTCGCATGCCGGCCTGGCCTCCGCAACCGCACCGACCGAAGCGGCGGATCCATACGAGGCGCAGCGCGTGCTGGAGCAGGTGCTGCTGGCCGGTGACGTCTCCACCCAGACCCACGACACCATCGAGCAGCGGGTCGTCAGTCCGCAGCTCGCAGCCCAGGCGCAGGACGCAGGCCGACCGGCGAACGTCAATGTCATCGCCGGCCTGCTGCTGGGCTCACCGGAGTTTCAGAGAAAATGAAGGGCATCACCCGACGCGTATTCCTCAAACACGGCGCCATGGCGGTTGTCGGCACGGCGGCGATTCCCTCGTTTCTCGCACGCGCGGCCTCGGGCGCCGTGACCCCGGGACCGAAGCGGCGCCTGGTTGTGATCTTCCAGCGCGGCGCGGCCGACGGGCTCAACATCGTCGTGCCCCACGCCGAGCCGGCCTACTACGCGATGCGGCCCAGCATTAATATCCCGCGTGGTCAGGTCATCGATCTCGACGGCTTCTTCGGGCTGCATCCGTCGCTGGCTTCATTCAAGCCGCTCTGGAACCAGGGTCATCTGGCGATTGTTCATGCCGCCGGCTCGCCGGATACGACGCGCTCGCACTTCGATGCCCAGGATTACATGGAGTCGGGCACGCCCGGCGTGAAAAGCACCGGCGATGGCTGGCTGAACCGCACACTGCAGAGCGAAGGCGCGGCCGGCGCCGCCTCTGGCGAAGGTTCCGAATCCGGCGGCACTGCGTTTCGCGCAGTTGCCCTTGGCACTTCCCTGCCACGCATTCTCTCCGGCAAGGCCCCGGCGGTCGCGGTGAGCAGTCTCAGCGGCTTTGGCATCGCGGGCGGCAATCCCGCTGCCGCACCGCTGGGTAACACCTTCGAAGCCATGTATGCGCAATCGGTTGACACCGTGCTGCGCGGCACCGGCCGCGAGACCTTCGAGGCGGTCAGAATGCTGAAATCGGCCGACCCGCAGCGCTACATGCCGGCGGCCGGCGCCAACTATCCCCGGGGCCGCTTCGGCGATGCGCTGCGCCAGACCGCGCAACTCATCAAGGCCGATGTCGGGGTGCAGATCGCTTTCACCGATATCGGCGGATGGGACCACCACGTCAACGAAGGCGCCACTGAGGGCCAGCTCGCCAACGTGCTGCGCGACTTCTCGCAATCCATCGCCGCCTTCTGGACCGACCTGGGGACGCTGGCAGAAGACACGGTGATCGTCACCATGTCGGAGTTCGGGCGAACGGCGCGCGAGAACGGCAATCGCGGCACCGATCACGGCCATGCCAACGTGATGTTCGTTCTCGGCGGGGCGGTGCGCGGCGGGCGCATGTACGGACGCTGGCCGGGGCTGGATCCCTCACAGCTCAATGAAGGCCGCGATCTGGCGCTGGCCACCGATTTCCGCCGGGTGCTCGGTGAGGCCGTCTCCCGGCACCTTGGCAACCCGCACCTGACCACGGTCTTCCCCGGCTTCGACAACTCACCGCAGAAGTTCCTGGGGTACATGAGCGGGTAGCCAACCGTGGCCGGCCTGCCATTTCGCCTTCCGCCTTTCGCCGATCGGCAGAGGAAAGCCCTGATTCGCCGGCGCAGGAGATGTCTGCATGGTTGTACGCGCGGTACCGGGAGCCCGCCCACGGCTGTCCATCTGCCTTCCAACGTTCCTGCTGGAATTCACATCCAAGACATTTGAATAAACCGCTACTCACATGTTTCTGCTGAACATTCACTTCCGTCGGCTCAACCTGCCGGCGATGGCCTTGGCCCTGCTGCTGTTGAGCGGATGCCACCGGACGGGCCTTCACTCGTCGCTTGCCGCCAACAGCTTTATTGGCGGCGCCAGCGAACCGACGATGCTGGCCGTCTATCTGCCCTGGTTCGGCCAGCCGGGACACATCAACGTCGGCTATTCCTCCCAGGACCGGGTCGTCATGGAAAAGCAGATCGACCAGGCCAAACAGCTTGGCATCGCGGCATTCGTGGTGAACTGGTACGGCGCGCATCATGCGTTCGAAGACCGCGCCTACACGCTGCTGCAGCAGGTGGCGGCGGAAAAAGACTTCCGGCTGGCCATCATGTACGACGAGGACGACCGCGATCCGGCGGCCGAGACCGACGCGGTCATCGCCGATCTGCAATATGCGTACGACCACTACATCGGGCCGCACGCGGTCGTGCCCCGCAACGCGTATCTGCAATACCAGGACCGGCCGATGATCTTCATCTTTCCCAAAGGTGGCCATGTGGACTGGAACCGCGTGCGCCAGACGACTGGTTCGTGGGACATCCCGCCGCTGCTCATCATGAAGGACGCACACCCGCAAATGGCCACCGACTTCGATGGCTTCTACGCTTGGGTCAATCCCGGCAGCCAGGGATGGCAGGCCAACGGCAGCAACTGGGGCCAGCAGTATCTGGACAACTTCTATCGCACGATTGTCACGCAGTACCCCAACAAGATCGCCGTGGGCGCGGCCTGGCCGGGCTTCAACGATTCCCGCGCGAGCTGGAGCCAGAATCGCAGGATGGATGCGCGCTGCGGCCGCACCTTCAGCGACACGCTCAGGCTCTTCCGGCGCTATTACGATCAGCAGCGTCCGCTGCCCTTCCTGATGATCGAAACCTGGAACGACTACGAGGAAGGCACCGCCATCGAGCGGGGAGTGGACACCTGCAGGTGAAGCCGGGGCCGGGCCGCTGATGGCGGTTGCCTTTCTCTCTGCCGGGAGAAAGCTGTCAGGTATAGGCTGTCGCCCGTCAGCGGGCAGAGGTTCAGCCCACCGCCGTCTTGAAACCTGGGAGCTGAAACCTCAAACTGTCTGGATGCGCCTGCTGATCAATGGCAAGGAGCAGAGTTTTCGCGAGTCCCTGACCCTAGCACAGCTCATCGAGCAGCTCGGGATGAAGGGCGACCGCGTGGCAGTGGAGCTGAACCGCGAAATCGTTCCACGCACTCAATGGCCGGAAACCGCCCTGCATGACGGCGATCGTCTGGAGATCGTTCATTTCGTCGGCGGCGGATGAGGCAGTTGCCGGTCGCCCCGGCGCCTGTATCCCCAGCGTTCAGGGCTGGTCCGGCGTCTTGCCATGCGCACGTGCCATTCCGCGCCGCCAACACTTTGAACGGTGACGGCCATCACCGATGCGTGCGTAAGCTGGGACGTATGGTGAAACCGACGAAATGGCACAAGCCCGCAGAGTTTAACGGAGACTCCGGCTGACCCTGCGGGCCCTGGGAGTTCATCATGAACAGTCCGACATTCGACCCTCGGCCGAGCTTCAGTCGTCAATCGGACAAAGAGAGTATCTGCATGTTCTGCTTTCTCACCATCCGGGCAGACCGATACACGCCGCTCGAAGAAGCGGAAGACATTCATGCGGACGTCTGTCTGGTAAGACCGGACTCTCCCCTGAGCTACGCACTGTTGTAGGTCCACAGGAAGGTAACAATCTGCGTCATGGTCCGCCTCCGGCCGGCAGCGATGCCGGCCAGGGAGAGGATGCGTCCTGATAGAGCCGTTTCGCAGGACCGGCGGAGCCGTGCACCCGGGCGACCAACGGCCTGGCGGTGTTCCGCATCACATCAGCAGGACCGGAGACCGGCAGTGGCACGGGATCCGGCCTTTCATAATCTCATAAGCGATCCAGGGTATGAGCTCCATTCCGCCCCTGGTCAGGATGGCAGCCAGGTCAGGTATGTTCCGCACTCTTACGCCTGCTGCGCTCTTCGATTTGATCTCGACAGGTTGACGCCCTCAGCACCGGAAGAGCGCGGCCATGTTTTCAGGCCGGCTTGTCCACGTTTCTGGCTCTCCTATTGCGGATAGCTCTCCAGACTGTAGTCGCAGGTGCCGGTGGTCGGCTGCGTGGGCAGCGGCGGGATCTGCAACATCTGCGGCGAGGAGAAGTCAAACGGCCCGTTGGCCGGATCGGTCAGGTCGCCGGTGGTGGCGTCGCGCTGCGTCAGCGGCAGCAGAGCAAAGCGGCTCTCGATGAGCCGGAGAATGCTGGTGTAATCGGTGGGCATGTGCCAGACGAAGTGCGGCTTCGACCATGGCGACACCAGAATGACCGGCAGGCGGAAGCCGGTCACGTTGAACAGTCCACGGATGTATGCCCCGGACTGGTATGGAGACGGCGGCCAGTCGTCCGGTGGATTCACCAGAATCGGCGGCTGTTGATCGAACAGGCCCCCGCCCTCGTCATAGGTGAGGATAAACGCCGAGTCCGGCCAGGCGTTGCTGGTCAGCAGTGCGCTCAGGATCTGCTGCACGCGGGCAGCGCCCTTCTGGACGTTGTTCCCCGGGTGCTCGTCGTAACCGGTGGCGGCCGCGTGTTCAATGAAAACCACCTGCGGCAGGTCCTGATCGGCATTCTGGCTGGCCAGAATGTTGTACCACTCCTGAATGTTGCGCACATTGGCCTGGATCTGCGGGTTGTTCCAGTCCGCCCATTGCGAAAGGAAGATGCTGTCGTCCTGATAGTAGTAACGCCAGCTGATCCCCGCGTTCTGCAGCACGCGAAAAATGGTCGGCTTTACCCATGCAATGTTGTTGCTGGCGGGCGGGAAGATGTTGCCGTAGGAGGTGGCGGCGAACAGATACATGCGATTGATGACGGTGGTGTCCGGCACCGGCGAATAGAAGGTATCGCTGGTGTCGAACTGGGTTGCCAGTTCGTAATAGTAGGGCAGGTCGGTCCAGTCGTAATAGCCCAGCGGGCGCGTGTTCGTGGAATCGTACTGGCTGGGGGTGGTCATGATCAGGAAGTTGTCCATCAGGTATTGCGAGTTATTGGTGAGGTGCAGCCAGTCGCCGCCTACCAGGTCCATGTCGGTGTGGCTCGCGTTCCAACTGACGTTCAGTCCGTCGATGCACTCCGTCCGCTGATGGTAGGGAGGAAAGCTCTGCCCCGCTGAGTTCTGCAACATGAAACCGGGGGGCAGATTATGCAGGTCGTTCACATCGCTCATCTGCGCGCCGGGAATGTGGTCGATATTGACGCGATAATAGGCCAGATTGCCGAAGTAGTTGTCGAAGGAGCGATTTTCCTGCAGCAGAAAGGTGATGTGATTCAGGTTGTTCACGTCGCCGGTGCTTACGATCACTTTGGCGGGCGAGGAAAGATGATCGCCGAAGCGATCGGTCGCCGTGCAGCGGTAAGTAGTGGTTTGCGTGGGATGGACCGTCACGCTGCCGCTGACAGGCGGCGAGACGTTGCCGATCCCCTGATCGATGCTGACGGAAATCGCGTTGCTCGAGCTCCACGAGATGGTGGCAGCGCCGCCGGAGGAGGGCGTAACCGGACTGGCGGCACACGCTAGCGACATGCCTCCGGTCACCGAAATGGCAACCGGTTGCGACCAGGCCTGGCCCTGATACGGGCCGGTGGCGCTTACCAGGAAAGTCCTGTTTGCACCCAGCGGCGCGGTCAGGTATTTGCCGGTGCAGATTGACCCGGCACAGGAGTCGGCAACCAGTGGCATGGTCGAGTTTTCCGGAAGCGTGGTCAGGAAATACGAGCTGCCGTTGTTCGGTCCCGACCAGCTGAGAGTGACGGTTTGCCCGGCAGCGACCTTGCCGGAGGACGCGGCGAGGTTAACGGGAACGATGGTCAGCGACGCCGTCAGGGGCCGCGAAGAGCCGGCACTCGCCACACCCGTAAAAACCGTGCTTACCGCGGGCGCGACCTGCACATAATGCGAGGCGGCCGGCGGCAGCGGGGTCTTGTCCTCTCCCTGCAGGCTGGGAGCTACGGAAAACGCGCTCGCGTTCCCTACGTTCCAGTTGAATTCAACAAACTGGCCGGGCGCAGAGATGGCGGGTACGACATTGAAGTGCTGCGTTGTGGGCTGAGTGGACGAGGTGGCGTTTTGCGGCGCGCCGCCATTATTGCCGGTGGCGGCAAACGCCTGCGATGTAGCCAATGCAAACAACACGATACCGATCAGGATCCTCTGCGCGGCCAGCATGGAAATAGCCTCCCGGGTTCGACCTGCGGTCACAATCCCGCTGCAAGCTACGATTCAGCAGTTCGCATCCAGGTTTTCCAGACCTGCTGATCTTCGATGCAGTAAAACCACCACCCTCCGGGCCGGTCAGGGTCGGCAGGAGCACTACATTCCGCCCGCGGGCGGCGAGAGTCCCGACGATACCAGGGGGAATTAATTACCCGGACTAGGGTTTCTGTCCGGCTACTTCTGGCTGCCTGGCGGGGTACTCTTTTTCCCACACGTTAGCTCGTGCAAAAAGCCGGGCGGCTTCTGCCGAATGTGGTTGCCCGACTTCCTTCCGGATAGCGCGCCACGGACTCGGCGAAGTTAGCGGAGATCCCTGGGCAGTTAGTTGCGCAGCACGATTTCCAGCAGGGTGGGTGCGAATTAACAGCAAATTCAGGTGCCAGGAGTTCACATGTCCCGCAATCGGGTTCTTTTGCTCGTCTTCACAGTTCTGTTCACCATCGCAGTGGCGTGCGCGCAGGACTCAGGGAACGCCTCAGGCGCGGCGACCTTCCATGGCTCGTCAGACCCCAATGGCCTGACTCCCATGCGCTCCAATCACGTGGTCGTCATCATGGAGGAAAACCGCAGTATCAACTACGCCCAGGAATACATGCCTTATCTGAAGTCGCTGGCCGACGAATACTCTCAGGGCTTGCAGGTCTACTCCGATTCGCACGGCTCATGGCTGGCTTATGGCGAGCTGACCTCCGGCATGGCGCCCCATGGCGGCGGGGGAGACAACGGCATCTGTAACGGCGATGGATGCAGCCAGCCCATCGACATCGACAACCTGGTAAGACACTTCTCCGCGCAGGGAAAAACCTGGAAGGGGTATTTTCAGTCAATGCCCACTATCGGGTACATCGGTTACCAGTACGGCCTCTACGTGCGCCGGCATAACCCGTTCCCCTTCTACACCGACGTCTGGTACCACCTGCCGGAGCAGTGGAACATGATGCCGGCCGACCCGTTCATGCTGCTGGACATCCAGAACAACCGGTTGGCCAATTTCGTCTGGATCACTCCCGATCTTGACCATGATGCCCACGACGGCATTGATGACCAGCAGGCGCTGGAAG
>Ga0335081_10003195_pt1 | contig 25744 bp, 46 predicted proteins | sample Lox_Sample_35_FD_206713 | JGI IMG/M metagenome (GOLD analysis project Ga0335081, IMG submission 206713) | Soil microbial communities from Loxahatchee National Wildlife Refuge, Florida, United States - Lox_Sample_3.5 | ecosystem: Environmental > Terrestrial > Soil > Wetlands | place: USA...
TCGCTCCGGGTACAGACGAGCACCGTTTTGGTTTCCTCGTGCGTTCCTTCCTTTCTCAGTCATGTCGCGATTGTTGTCAGCGATTGTACCTAAAAACAGATGCGCAGGATTGACACAGGCCGGCGTGTCGCGCATCTGTGCAGCACGCAAAGATCCGGCATTTGGCCACCATTCGCTAACATCCAACTCACGCGATGTGCTTTTTTCGTTCTACCAAACCGGCCGTACCCATTCTGGTCTTTCGCTGCCATCCACAGCCAGCATGACTCTGTCTTGTGGACTTTTGTCCAGAATTTGGACTCGTCTATCATGCTTTCTTGCGCCCTGGTTTCTTCCGTGGAATCTTGGTTCCCTTGCGGTAACCCCACGGCGGCGCTTTCTTGGATGTGCGCTTTCCGGCCGTCGTTTTCTTCGTCTTCTTGCGTGCCATTCGTAGCTCCTTTCGCGCGAAGGAAATTACCACGAATTGTCGCTATTCGTCGTCTTCATCCTCCTCATCGTCGAACTGCGCACAGAACGTGTCGAACACGCTCAGCACGAGAGCGGGACGGGTGCCCTCGCCGAACAGATCCTCGGTGTAGATCGTGGCGCGGCGCAGGGCGTCCTCGGTGCCCGGCATGTCGATGCTGCCGTCCTCGGTGATGAACGCGTTTTTGAAGAGCTTCACCAGGAGACGGCTGTCGATGGCTGCGCCGAATACTTTCACCGCCATCTCGCGGAATTGCTCGCGCAACTCCATGAAGTCGGCGACGGCTTCCTTCTCGGCTTTCATCTGCGCGTTGAGCTTCTTGTTCTCGGACTGTTTCTTCACGGGCATGTCGCTTTCCTCCTAGATGGGGGATCACGATGTCACACCCTGCCGCCTTTAGGGCGCGGCATCGGTCACCTCCGCGAGCGCCAAGGCCGGCTCGTCGCACACCGTCAGGATCGGATCCCTGTCGTAGGCCCGCGCGATCTCGAGCGCCTTGCGCTCGTGCTCGGCGATGACGTACACCCAGTCGACGCCGTAGCGGCCGGGGAACGAGACGTGCGCGTTGATCGGCAGCGCCTCGTTCTCGAAGATGATCCACATACTGTCGATGGCGGGATCCCAGTTGGCCGTCGCCCGGATGGCCGTCATTTGAAAGCCTCTGCGCCCTTGGCTACCTCGGCCGCCGCGTCCGAAATGTGCCTGAGCGATTCAGAGACGGAGCGGGTGTTGCCGGCCTGCACCTCATGCATGACGTGCGTGACCGCGTTGCGTAGCTCCGTCAGCGCGAACATGCACTCTTCCCGCATTTCCTTCATGCGGAGCGGATCGACCACAGGCCGGGCCGACTTCGTCTTGAGCCGCGACATCCGCGATTGAATGTCCCGCAGCAGATCGATGTCGCTGTTCTTCATCGGAGTTGCTCCTGGACTACAGCCGCGACGGCGTTGACGGACGTCGCCAATTCAGGCATCGATTCGCGCACGGCGGCCACGTTGCCCGTCTCTAGTTCCCCCACCATCAGCGCCATGCCGCGGTACAGCTCTCGGAATGCCGTCAAGCACTCCGCGCGCATCTGCGCGATGCTAGCCGTCGATGCGGCCACCTTCCGCGCACGCGTCTGCAACCGCATCATCCGCGATTGAATGTCGCTGAGGATATCGATCGTGTTGGCGGCCATCACACACCTCCCAGTTTCCGGCACCGGGGACAAGTCGCCGCCGCCGGCGTCGGCGCGAACCGCGCGCCCTTGGTCTTGCCCACGACTGTCTGTTGCCGCGCGCCGCAGTACGCCTCGAGAACCCCGAACGCGCGCGTACCGTTCGGGTCAGCGATATGGGTGTCCGATGGCGAACTTTCGTCGTCAATCACACCGTTGCTCGGCTCGTCCTCGACCGCTGCGCCGTCCAGTTCCTTGCTCGCCGCGCAGTAGGTCCCACCGCACTTGTGCTTCTCGGTGTGCCCCTTTTTCAGCTTGCAGACGTGCCCGACTTTGCGCTCGATTCCGGTCTCCCATTTGAAACCGCATAGCCATTTGGATTCATCCGCAGACGCGCTCATCGGCGCACCGCCGGCTCATCGAGCCACAGGGCGAGGATCGTCTGCGTCAACTGCTGACCCAGGCCGAATACCTGCACGGCCTCGCGCAGGCGATCGGCGATCTTGTCCGGCGGGGTGTCGTGCACGAGCGCGCGCACGCCGTCGAGCAGGTTGCGGGCGAAGTCCTCCAGCTCTAGGAGCGCAGGCAGGGGTAGGGTAATCGTTGGTTGTGACATCGTAGCCCCTCCGTGTTGCGTTGTTTCAGGGTCCGCCGAATGACAGAGCGAGAATGAGCGCGATCGTGAGCGCGACGGCGATACAAAAGTCGCGGAAGCCGGTGCGTGGAGGCTCCATTACTTCTGCTTTCGCTCCTCTTCGGCGTGAATCCGTTCCTCCTGAACGGCGAGGTGTTCGAGCGCTTGCGCCCCCATCTCCATGTGCCAGTAGGCCAGGCAGGCCCCACACAGCTTCTCGGGGTTGAACATGCTGTAGGCCCGGAAGATCGCGTCGCGCGGCAGGGTCGGTTCACCCTTCAAGCGCTTGCTCTCCCGGTCACAGCACGGCAGCGTTTCGGGGTTGTGCCGCACGTTCCAGCAAACGCCCGTCGTCTCCGCGCCGAAACAGCGGGTCGCCAGCGCCCGCGCTTCGCGGGCCGCCGCATGTAGCTTTTCCAAGTCAGGTCTATAGGATTTGTGCGCGCGGGTCTCTTCCATGGAGGTCCTCCTCGTTACTGACAAGTACCGTCGACATCGACGCTGCCGGCGCACGGGTCCATGCCGCACGCGTCGCATTTGTATCCGCCCGCGACTTGCCCGCAGGGGCGCCACTGCCCGGCCGGGCAGCCATCGCACGAGCGCCCGTAGGAGTACGCTGCGCACGCCATGTCGCTGGCGGGCGCGGGCGTCATGTCCGGCGTCTCCGCCGGCTGCACTAGCGCGACGCGATCGTCCGGCAAGGTGGGCGCGCTCGGCGGCGTCTCAACCGAGTGGCCACACCCGAGCGCGAATGCCGCGACAATGAGCACGCGCCTCACTTGCTTGCTCCCGCTGGCATCACCAGCGTCCAGGTGATTCCGTTGTCCACGGAGTGGTAGAGACCGTCGACGCCGGACACGTACACGTCCGTCGCGGAGGCACCCCACACGGCGAGCAAGTCCGCCGACGTCGGAGCGGGCCCGCGCGTCCATGCGCTGCCGTCGTAGCGAAGCACGAGCCCGTGCGTGCCGACGGCGTAGACGTTGCTGTCGGCGCTGCCCCAGATCGCGGTGACGTGTTCGCCCGGCTGCATCGCCGCAGAGCTGCAGCCGACGGCTAACGAGAATGCGAGAACGGTGCGCTTCATGGTGAGCCTCCCGTCGAGCACACGAGGATGATTCCAATAGTGATGATCACCGCGATGATGAAGTCGCGAAGCGTGTGGGTTTTCATCTCACTTGCCGACGCAGACGCACTCGTGCGTCGTCCGATCCCAGGCGACGTGCGGGCAGCGCAACGCTTTGCCGTCGAGACACTGCCGCTCGCCGAGATCGCCACCGCACGCGGCGAGCAACACGGCCGCCGCCGCCAGAATGAGCTTTCGCATTGGAGCCTCCTCGCTCAATCCACGAACCGCCGCTAGGCGGAGGGGAGTCCACGTAGGTTGTACGCGGCTCGCGGATTGAGCGCGGGGGCCGCCCCGCGCGGAAATTCACGGCATCAGCAGATCGTCGGGATGCGGGCGCTGCCACGTCGTCGGTAGCGTGCCCTTCATGCAGAGCCAGCCGTCGAGCTGGAGCACCAGCATTGCAAGCTGCTGGAAGTCGCGGGGCAGCTGTTCTTCCTTCGCCTGCGCCCGCGCAACGATCTCGCGGATCTCCTTCACTACCTGATCGACGTCCATGGTTCCTCCTCAGCCTTTCATCGGTTCGCGCGCCACCAGCGAGGTGCAGCGCGCGCAGCAAGCAACCTCGAGATACTCATCGGCGCCGTCGCCGTAGACTTGGCGGCTGCCGCCAGCCGCCGGGAACGTCTCGCTCGCCCACAGCGCGGGATTCGCCACCAGTGCGCGGTGGAAGCCGCCGCGGACACAGACGGCAACAAGCGCCGGAATGTTCATCTTGGTTGTCATCGTCGTAGTCCTAATGTAGCAACACGAGGACTACGAGTCAAGGGAAAAAGTTTGACTTGTGACTACGGCAGGACTACGTTAGGAAACATGAGCAAAAAGGACCATCAGGACGCCAAGAAGGACGCTTCTGTGCGGATTAGGCTTACAGAGGCGCAGAGGAAGAAGCTCGAGATGGCAGCGGAGAAGGCTGGGCTCGATCTGAGCAGTTGGCTGCGGTTCGTCGGGCTGCGGGAGGCGGACGGCGCATCGGCGGGTTAGCGGCGTCGCCGACGCGACGTGCCACGAGGATGAACGCCGATCTCTTCGAGTAGGCCGATGTCGCTCAAGTCTTTGGCGCGCCCAGCAGCACGCTTGTTCTTCAAGAAGGCTTTCCGCCCGATGGCGCGGACGCGGTGCCCGTCTATGCTGGTGCGCACGCTGCCGCGCCAGGCTTCCGCAAAAGAGACGCCGGGAAGGCTCTTGATCACGTCAATCCGAAGAGGCTCGATTCCGAGCTGGATGCCCTGCAAGTCCTCTCCGGGCTCCGCAAAGTAGTCGACATCTGCGTAGACGCCGAACCCGAAGTCGCGGAGCGCGGCGCAGATGCGCACGGCGTTCTTTCGTGTTGGCTCGACGAAGATGTCCAGATCTTCGGTGTAGCGGGGCCTACCGAGCGCCGCGAGTGCGTGGGCGCCAACGATCAGAAACCGGACGCGGTGACGCTGTAAGAGGCCGACAAACACGCTCCAGTCGCGTGGGAATCGTCCACCCGTAGAGCCTCGCCGATGCTTCACGGATCACCTCCACCGCCTCGATGCGCTTTTGGATGGACTGGCGCAGCCAGAACTGCCCCGACTGGCGCGTCAGTTCTGCATGCTCAGACGGTGACGAGAAGAACACCGTCTTGCGCGGGCGCCCGACGTGAGGCACAGCGATGCCGTACTTTCGCATTCGACGAAGCAACGTGCGCTGGCTGTAGCCGAGCGTGGCGGCAGCGGCGCGGGTGTTCTTCGTCGCTTTGAGAGCTTGTTCGATGGCGCGCTGTTCGGTCACAGAGGCAATTGTGCCTCAATTTGCCGCATTTTTCAATCGACTAGCGGCGATGGCGATGACGCTTACGGCGCGCACGTGGTGCATCGCAAACCTCATGGGAGCAGCGCAGCGCGCGGCCTGCGCGATGGTAGGCGAGTTTCGCTGCCCGATACTGCGCCGCCAGTTTTGTTCGTCCACGGGCACGAGTCGAAAGCCGTCCACGCCAGCGTTGGCGCCGCGATGGCGGTGTGCGCCTCAATAACTCAAGCGGCGGCGCGGCCGGTGTCTCTTCGCCGAGGTAGTCATGCGCGTACTGCTCGCCCATGATGGCGGCGCGCTCGGCGGCTTCCTCCTGCTGTATCAGGATACGCTCGATCCGCTGCGGTAACTGGAGCGCTCCAAGATCATCGCACTCGCGTAGCGTCTCGAGGTCGAAGCGAAGCCAATCACGCTGCCCACGCCAGCACGCGTAGAAGGCTTCCTCGAAGGTGCGAATGCGCTTTTCGTATTTCTGCGACACGGCGTCGTAGCTCGGCGGGTCGACGACGTGGATGCCCTTGACGCCGAGGTGCTCGACGACGAGCTGCTCGTTCGAGCCGCCCTTGAGCGAAGGCGCGAGCAGGAATTCATTCAGCGCGGCGCGCAGGGAGCGAACGCGCGTTGTGGTGGCTGTACCTTGACGGTGTCTCATCAGCGCGTCCGGTGCGCGCGAACCACTGCCTCAGCGGCTGTTTTTGCGCTGTCGAGCGAGTCATACACCCCGAACGACGATCCACGGCTCGCTAGGTGGAAGCTGCCGTTTGGATACAACGTGATGATCAGGAGGTGCCCCTTCCGTCCAATCCAGGGCGCCGTCCAGTATTTGTCCTTGGCTTTCCAGACGAGGTTGCCGTGTACCGGCGGTTCGTGGCGGTGCCTCATTTTATGTACCTCACGGTCAACTGCGCCAACGGTTTACGTTGCCGCGCGACGCGAAGTGCTTCCTTCTCGTTCCTTGCCTGCACTTCGATGTACGTGGCGTCTGCCGGATCACCGCTCGTCGATTCGACGGCAACGACCCATGTCCTGACAGACGATCGTTTCATGAAACCCTGCCGATGCAGATCGGCGAGGCGCAGAACGTCCGTGTGCCGGTGTCGCGCCATCAGTGCTCCAACTTGTCGAGCGCCTTGTGGTCTCGATTGGCGCCCGTCTTGGCGAGCGCGAGGCTGCGATAATTACCCATGTCCTGCGTCGCGTCGCGCGTTCCGCTGAGATCGAGCGTTACGATGAAGCGCCCGCGACGCTGTTCGATCATCCACATCCCGTATCGTGCATGGGCGAAGTGGAGATAGCCGTCCTGCTTCCACTTGAGCGGATCGGCACTGCGCCGGTGACTCGCCATCAGCCTCTCCTGTGCCGCTTGCTGCCGTTGCTGCCAAGCGTGATGTCGTAGGCGGCATCTCGATTGACGACATTGACGACGACGCCTTTGAGAGAGCGCTGCCGACTCATGACGGACTTGAAGACGTCGAGACTAGCGAAGTCGGAGTGGAAGACGTAGCCGTCGGAGAACCAGACGATCATCTCCCAGTCGGCCCATTCGGACAGCCCTGTTCCGCGTTCGGATAGCTTCTGAACGCGAACCATCTGAAAGCGATCGATTGTCGTCGTTCGCGCCTTCTTGAAGAACCAGCCGAGGTTCTTCACCTTGATGGCGCCGCCGCCGGGTGCTCGGTAGCTCGCGCTCATCAGCCCCTCCTGTGTCGCTTACTGCCTCGCTGGAAAGGTGCAATGCCCAATTGATCGCGCGCCTCTTCGAGCATCACCTTGGCCGCATCTTTGTAGCCACGTGGAACAGATGCCGCAGGTGTCCAGATGTTGATTTTGCCGGTTTCATCGATCGTCCCGATCCACGTCGAATAGGGGAGCGTCTTCCCTGACGCAACGCTCAGTTCGTGGGGATCTACTCGGACTGTCCAATACGCATACTTGCCATGGGCTGTCCCTTTTTCGATCTTCATCAGCAGTGCTCCCCTCTGACGATGCGATCGTGCTCTTCCCGCGCACGCTCCGCCGCGAGGTGCTCGCGCAGCGCCTTCGGGAACATCGTCTTCACGTCGCCGCCGAATTCTTTGACGTAGCGCTTCGCCGCGGCGTTGGCGATGATCGACTTGAACTGCCCGTACAGCTCGGACGTGTTCTCGGCGTACAGGTCCAGCTCGCGCGCGGCGGTTTCGTCGATCGGGGCGGCGTGACGGTGGCGCGGCATCGAACGGCTCCTTGGTTAGTAGCGTATCGGACCAAAACCACGTGGCAGTCGCGATGGCGCATTTGGACCGTAGCGTCGTGAGATCTCAGCATGCAAAGTATGTTGCGCGCGCGAAATCGTTTTGTAGCGCTCTGCGAGAGGATCGTCCTTCTGCCATATGTCCGATGGCCTTTCATGTCCCCGTCCTGATTCGATGAATTCACTCGTAAGCTCCGAATCGAACTTGGCGAGTCGATCGAGCATCGAGTTGATCTTCGACGGCGGCCACGTCGCCACCTGTTCGGCACTGACGACCGGAACCGATGATCTCGACGAGCCGTGACGGTGGCGCGGCATCAGAAGTCCCTCCTATCGTTTCTTGAACCGTTCCCGAAGCGAATCGGATACCAACCCACGCGGAATGTAGCGGTTCGTCCTTCTGTACGGTGCGCCATGAATCGGCCCTTCGGCAACTAGGGCACCGTTGCGGTAGATGCTCACGCCCGGGATGCTCGTGCCATAGGCGTCTTTCTCGGTCCATTCCCGAGCTTCCCAGGCGTCGCGAATGATCTCCGGCAAGCGGTGGCGTGGCATCAGCGCTCCTCCTTCCAGATCCAGCGCTTCAGGTTCGGCCAGAAGATGAGCCCGGCCAGACTGAGCGCCAACGTGATCCAGATTGGGCCTTCGGAGTCACGGCGACGAGACATCGTTCACCGCCCTATCTGCGCGTTCGGGTAGCCGCTGCGCACAAGACGCTTGGCGGCGTCGCGATCGCGCGCGCGGATTTGAAAGAATACGTCATAGTCTTCGTCGTACACATCGAACAGCGGCGCGCCAGTGCCGAAGTATTTGCCGCCCCTCGTGTAGCCTTGCCGATCGAGACGAATGCGCTCGATCGTCAGCTTGCCGCGGTAGTTGCGGCGATCACCGGAATGACGCCCGCCCCAGTGCGACGCGAAGCCGGTGTCGTAGGGATGCGGACCGTACTCCACTGCTCGGCGGTGGCGCGGCATCGTCTCTCCTTGGTAGACGCCCCAGATCCCGGGCTGAGGCGCCCCGGCCACCAACTAGTGCCGATGGCGCCGACGACGCCGATGACGACGCGATGCCGCCTGAGCCTTCTTGAGCGCGGCGCGGCGAGCTGCGGTGAAGCGATACCCCTTGTGACGACGATGCTTACGATGACGACGTGCCATGGAGCACCTCCAGTAGGATATGACTGTAGCAGCAACGTGCCGTGCTTGGCAATAAACCCTTCAGTCAGAACTGAAGGGAATCGCGCTTGGTCAGGCGAGGTGGAGCCGCGACTTCTTGCGAACAGGCTTCAATCCTTCAGCGGTCATCTCGAAGTAAACTTTCTTGTCGGATGGTCCCTTGCGGTTCTTGCCTACGATCTCGAGCATGCGAATGTTCTCGTTCTCGTCGTCAACCTCTCCAGTCTCGAGATCGAACGGGAAGTGATCCAGCATGGCGATTGTATCGACGAGGTGCTCAACCTCGACGCTGCCTGCAAACTCACCCGTCTTGGTGACGTGGTTGACGATGATCCCGCACATGTTCGAACGCTTGCAGTGAGACGTGATGATATTCGCCACGGCGATTGCCTGGGCCGTCGAGGCTTCGCTGCCCTTCACGTCAGCGCATGTCATGACTTGCAGCGAATCGAAGATGGCGAGCGCGGGCTTGATCAATTTCGCACGCTCGATGATCTCCTCGATGTCGCAAGCGTTGCCCATCACTTCCACGCGCTCGCTCGTCATTCCTAGTCGCTGCGCTGTGCGGATGACGTCCACCTGTGTCTCCTCGCCGCTGGCGTAGAGCACTGGGCGCTTTCGCAGGCCGGAGAAGCCATCAGCCACGCTGAGGAGTAGCGTGGTTTTACCGGCACCGCGCGAGCCACCGAAGAGGATCACGGAGCCCTCGACGAGTCCGCCGCCGATCACGGTATCAAAACCAGTGATGCCTGTTGGCATGTAGACATTGCTCTCTACTGCTGAGGCGAGCGTCGTCTTGGCGCGCTGCTTGTCAGGACCGATCTTGTCGCAATTGAACGGGCGCCGACAGTTCGGACAGATTCCGATCCAGCGCATGTCTGATTCGTAGTTGCAGTAAGGGATGCCGTCTCCGTCGAATCGTTTACGGCCCGCGCATCTATAGATCGCCACGGCTATGCCGCCGGGGGCAGATCAGGTGCTGGTGCCGGCTCGACGACGCCGATCGCGGCGCAGACTTGCTGCACTTCAGGCTCGAGCACCGTGCGACGCCAGCTGGTCTCGATGGCTTCGATTTCGCTGACAGGGATCTCGGCGAGCTTCATCGCTGTCTCACTCTGGTACCACGCGAGCGCGGCGTCCACGTCCGTCTCGCTGAGGTGCTGCAGCAACTTCTCGACGATGAGATCTTCGAACGATCGGCGCGCGATGGCGAGCTTCTCCTTGAGCATAGCGCGGACATTCTCGATCGGCTCAGGAAGGTGAGCGCGATCCGCTGTTGCGATCTTCCCGTCGACGATGAAGAACACCTGCTCGAGGAGCGAGTCGAAGTAATGATCGAAGGAGAACGGAGTGATCCTGTCGAAGAGCCGAAGCACCTTCTCGCGCATGGAGATCCTCTTAGGGTTGTGACGGGGGTTCGTCGTCCGCGGAGCCGAACGTCTTCACCGCGGTGGGATCGATCTTTCGCATCGTCGCCGACGACTCGACGAGCTTCTTCAGGCGCGCCTCGATCGGATCCTCGGTTGCGTCGTCCTTGGGCAAGGGCTCAGCGCTGATCACTCGCCGCGGCTTGAGCACGCCGTCCTGCAGGCGGATGAGCAACTTGTCGAGGCGACGGAGAATGACGCGATCTTCGGGTGCAGTCAGCGGGCGCTGCTCGCGGATCGCCTTGATCGCGGTGGCGGCAGCGATACGACGCTCCGTCGGCTCCTCGATGACCGCGTAGATACGCTCGGCGTGCTCGAGATAGAGCGCGTCGGGCGGCTCGAGGAAACTCGCATCCTCGTCCTCGACTTTCACCTTCGGCGGACGGCCGGGACGACGCTTCGGCTCTGCCGGGCGTTCTTCGCGCTCGCCGTCGTCAGCGAGCGGCGTGAGATTTTCGCGAACTGGTTCGAGTGCGTCATCGGCGAGCAGTAGAGCGCTGCGACGTGAGGCGCGTCTGATCTGCTGATGCCGAAGCTGTGCCTCTTTTTCGGCGCGCAGTCGAGCTGTCTCAGCGTCGACCTTTTCCTGTACGGCCGTTCGCATCAACTTCGCGCGATCGGTGTGGAGCTTTTTTGCAAGCCTTGTTGCGCGCTCAAGTAACTCAACTGGAAACAGGATGGTGATCTGCTGTTGTGCTGATCCAACTGCTCCCATGTCGATGCCGCTCCGATATTGTTTTCGACGCTGAGTTAATTGTATTTCTACCTGCGAAATTATTTCAATAGAAATGCTTTACTATTCGAATTCATTGAGTAATTCTAGGCATCGGCTGATCGATCGCTCGCGTCGGCGTCGTGACCCCGGACCCGAGCACAACAGGAGATGACGACGATGGCGAGCATCATGAGGTATTTCAAGTCGGTTCCGGGTCACCTGCCCACGGGCACCTCGCACAAGCGGGGCATCGCAGGCTTGCTGGTGGACAAGGGCGAGCGTTACGGCGCGAGCGCCGCGTTCGCGTTTTCCAAGACGTACTACGCCGACAAGTTCATCTGGAAGGGACACGGCGCCGATATGTGGCTCGGCGTCGGTTCCCTCGCTGCCGCGACGCTGCTGTCGATCTACTCCGGTGGGCGCAGTCATTGGTGCGATCACCTCGAGCGCATCGGCGACGCAGGCGTGCAGAGCGCGGTGTCGTCGCTCGCCGCTGCGTATGGATTGCAGAAGGCGGGCAGCCACGTCGCCGTGGTGCGTCCGGCGGGCGCGAAGCCGACTGCGATGCACGGCGACATCGTCGGCGCGATCTCTGGCGCGAAGCCTGGGCCGTTCTTGACGCCTGAGCAGGTCAAGAACTACGCCACGCGTCGGTAACTGAACACGGGGGCGCTCGGTTGAATGCCGAGCGCCTCCCCTGAAGCTCCGCAGACCGGGCGAGTCCAGTCGGCGGGCAGTACCACTCGGCGCCAACGAGCGCCGCCGCAAGAGCGAGTTCAAGCGGCGACGATCGGCCGAGCCCGCAGTTCCGAATCGCGATGGTGCGGTCGGAACGGACAAGAACGGCGCGCCCCTTTTGAGGGGCGCTCAGGAGAACGAACACATGAGCACCCACGCTCTCGTCGTCGGTGAAGACGGCTGGTCGGAGATCGACGGCATCGGTGAGATGGTGCGCGGCGGTGGCGGAGTTGCCACCGATACGCTCGCCATCGCCGGCCCTCCCGGCAACTATGATGTACTTGGCGCTGCGCTCGCGCAGAGCCCGGCCTTCCAGCAGATGCTGGCCAAGCGCGCCGCCGCCGGTCGTCCCGTCATGCACAAGCAGCCGCTGCGCATGGCTCGCGACTGGGACGTCCCCCTCGGCCCGGTGTCGGGCGCCGCGGGCACCACCACCACCATCAGCTTCCAGCCGCAGGCGTACTTCCGCGTCGAGAAGATGATGGCGACGGACACTGCGACGACCGCGGGTACCGGCACCGCGATCACGCAGATCCTCGTCGGCCAGCGGCTCCAGCGTCCGGCCACCAGCGGCGGCACGCTGTCGCTGTTCTACAGCAACAACTCGCTCGGCAACGGCCTGCGCTGGGACACCTGCCAGCCGGCCTTCTCGATCTCGCTCACGATCTCGTTCGTGAGCCAGTGCACGTTCTACGGGAACCTTTTTGGTAAGGCCGTGGTATAGTTAAGTAGTTGATTTCGTTAGGTTCTTGTAGCTGAGTAGTCGTCTAGTCCCGGCCCGTATTTGTTGGGGTTTCCCAGCTAAATACGGGCCGGTTTTTCCTCGCGAGGCCGCATGAGCAACAGCGACGAAGCTCTATCTCCCGATATGGAATTCGACGTCGCGACGCTCGATGACGAGGAGTACGAACCGCTGACGGAGTATGGCGGATCGAACGTCACGCCCGACGTTGAGTTTGACCTCGCTGTCCTCGCTGGTGAGGACGTTGACGTCAGTCATGGCGTCAATCTGGCGGCGAACCCCGCCTTCAGGCAGGCGCTCTCAGCGCGCGTCGCACAGCAACATCCCCTCCTCGGCGAACGCGGCAAGAACCTGCGACAGCGCCAGTTCGACTTCGCGACGGGCGCCGTATGGGCACCTGCCGGCGCTCAGACGGTGATCACCATCAACCCGCAGTGCCTGTTCCGTTGCGAGAAGGTGATGGCGACGGACACGGGCTCAGTGCCGGGCATGGGCACCTCGATTGTTCAGGTGGCGATCGGCCAGAAGATCCAGCGTCCCGGCAATGCAGGACAGGGGACGCTGACGCAGTTCTTCGCGGAGACGTCGCTCGCCAATGGCATCAGGTTCGATACGGCACATGCATGGGAGGCAATTGCGATTACGGTCTCCTTCAACGAGACCTGTACCTTCAATATGAATCTTTGGGGCACCGTGGAGATCGATTGACGTGGGATCGATTCAGCCACCGGATGCAATGGGACTTCCCTCTCGGGCCGGTATTCGGCGCAGCGGGCACGCAGACGACGATCGTCGTCACTCCTCAGTGTCACTATCGCGTCGAGAAGGTGGTGGCGACGGATACGTCGACGCCGCCCGGCACGGGGACGGCGGTGGTGCAGTTTCTCGTCGGGCAGCAGCTGCAGCGTCCAGCGGTTGGCGGGGCATCGCTCGCAGTGTTCTTCGGTCCGGCGGCGCTCGGCAACGGCGTGCGCTGGGGCGTGTGCGAACCCGCCTTTTCGATCGCGCTCACGATCAGCTTCATCGAGACGGGGACGTTTCACGGAGCGCTCTTCGGATCGGCCTCGCTGTGAAGGAGGCCGCATGAGCTTGCGATTCATCTTGTTCGATACAATGTGCTTTGAGGGCGAGGACGATCGCGAACAAACGGAACGCGATTTAATATGGCTTCTCGAGAGTCTTTGCCAACGGGATCAGGACTACCTCCGCCAGCGCCCCTCGACGCCGCGGCTCTACAAGAGCGGCGTCATTTGGACGAAGCCAATGCAGTTCGACGGCGACTGCGAGGAGGTGTCGACCCTGAAGAAGGCACTCGGACGTACCGCGCGACAGCGCGACGTCAAACGGGTGCTCGATCTCGTACAGCAAGTGCTTGGCGGCGAGCGCTTCCGCGACATCGGAAGAATCTTAGAAAACGGTTCCGGCGATTGTGATAATCTCGCCTGCTGGCGCGTCGCCGAGCTGCGCCAGGCAGGCATCCCGGCGAGTCCGATGATGACGTCCCGGCCCCGCGCCGATGGTGGCATCACCTATCACGCGATCGTCCGCTGGCCGCCGTTCGGCGACGCGATCTCGGGCAACCCGTACCAGGACAGCGACGAAGATCCGAGCCTGCTACTCGGGATGGGACAGCCAGACAAGAAGGCGCAGCGCGATGAGGAGATCCGCAAGAACCTCGAGCGCTGCGACTACATCCGCCGCACACGCGGGCGCGGACTTCGTAACGTCGATTACGGCGCCGTGCTCGAAGATGTTCTCGGACTGCGCCGCGCGCCGGAGCCGATCGAGGCGCAGATCGAGCGTCTCTTCGAGGCGCGTCGGTGAGCGCGAACCGCTACCTCATTGGCGCGCAAGCGCTGGCGGCGCCGCAAGTAGAGCACGTCGATGAAGAACCGAGCGACGACGAGCTAGCGTCACGCGCTGTCGTCGAGATCGAAGCCGCGATCGAGCGGCAGTTGCCGAAGCCGCGGTACTTGCCGAGCGAACTGGAGGGCGTCTCCGACGAGGCATGGACGCAATGGGTGCAGGCGATGCAGTGCACCGAGCCGACGACGGTATCGGAAAGCGGCGCACTGGGCATGTTCGGGATCAAGCCACGGCGACTCGCCGATCTCGGGCTCATGAAGGACGTCGAGGCGACGAACGCACCGAAGACTCGTCGCATGGGCTGGCGCGGGCAGTGGGTGCCGCCGATGACGCAGGACGCGTTCCTCGGCAACCTGTCGATCCAGTACCGCGTGCTGGTGGCCTCGACGAAGCTCTACGCCGCCGGCATCGAGGACGGCTCGATCGCATGTCCCGAGGGTTGCGAGGACATGACACTGTCGGGCGCACTGGCGCTCCTGCACCGCTGCGGCCCGAAGGCGCTCGAGCGTTGGGCAGATGTGAGCAGCCGAAAACCGTCGACGGTGGACCTATTCGAGAGGACCAATGACCGCTTCTAACGGTTATCACCCTGCGGTTGCGTTCGACGATCTTGGCGAGGACTCGCCGTTCTATGGCATCGTCAGCGGCGACGACGCTGCCAATGCGATCTTGCGTCGGGCGCGAATCCGACGGCGGCTGTACCCCTCGCGCGTCATCCTTGGCGTCGCGGACTCGACGCGACGGACGTTCTTCGCTGGGGGCATCTCATACGAGGTGCTGGGCGATGAACCGCCGCCCATCGAGTTGCCGAAGTACGGCGCGATCTACCAGCAGTTCGCGAGCGAATTACCCGAGCCAAAACTGGCACGCGTCGATGACATCGACAGCTACGCGGACTTTCGGGCCGCTCGACGCGAGCCGTACATCGATCAGCTCTCGGCGCGCCTCGCCGCGCTTGAGCAAGCGTACGCTGCACATGTCGCCGATCATCATGCCGGCGGCCGTGTCGACGCGCTCGAGGAGGCGCTGCGCAAGCACATCGCCGAGTGCGTCTGCGGCGGCACGCCGATCGACATCCCGCTCGCCTTCGCGCGCACCGGGCAGATCGAGTGCTGGCAGGACGGCGGTGAGTTCTGCGGCACCTGCCGCATCCTGTGCCCGGATGGCAACGTCCTGGCGGTGACTTCGGGGACGCCGGTACAGCGCGTGGTGGAGGAAGTCGTCGGTTGCGCCATCATCGAGGGCGTCGATCCGGGGCACCTCCTCGACGTAGGCCCGGCAGTGATCCCGCTGGTTGGTGCTGCTCGAATCGTCGACGAGATCTGCTCCGCGGCGCCCGACATCATCGACTGCTGCGGCGGTGAAACCGGCGTCGTCGCGCTCGCGCCAGCGACTGACATCGGGCTCGCCGCCGCGATGATGCTGCTGCAGCACTGCCAGCAGGGCGACATGCAGGCATGCGCCGAGGCTAAGCGGATGGAGCGCGATCACCGCGCGCTGCTATCCGAGGCGGCGACGCGCCTTCTGGAGGCGCAGCGCGCCTACGGAACGCGTTCATGACGCGCCGCTATCCCATTGGCTTCTCGTGGAGCGACATCGAGAAGGGCGGACGCACCGCGTTCCCCTACATCCATCAGGCGGGCGCGGGCGTGCTCAGTGCCTTCGGCGCCGGTGGGCTCGTGAAGCCGATCGAACAGCTCGAGCAGCAAGGCGGGCTCTTGCCGACGCCCCCGAAGCCAGATCATGTCGTCAAGGGCGCCGACTTCGCGATCGTCGTGCGCAAGTCCATGAAACAGCCGACGGTGATTGCCATGCCCGACGACGTCAGCGTCTTCGGCGGCAAGCGCTTCGATGGCAATGGGTATGCCGGGCCTGCAGACGCCGGCTCGAAGTTCAGCTTCGGCTACGACGCGCCGACGAGTGTCGACGTGACTGCACAAGGCAAGAAGACTTCGTTCACCGACGCCAAGCAGGTGTTGCTCTGCGGTGGTGTCGAACAACAGACGAATATCGCAGGAGACGTCATGTCCAACAAAGGCATCATCGGCACGATCCTTGGCGTTCTCGGTTTCAGCAACGACGAGGACGAGTACACCGTCGGGCTCGCCCCTCTTCGTACGTTCGGTGCGGGCGCGCCGACGACGGCTCCGACAACGGCTCCGACGGTGCCGTCGAACAACTACATTCGCGGCGCGCTCGGTGTAGCCGCTGCAGGCAAACCGACGCTGCGAGGGCCGGTGCAGAATTCCGGCTTCGTCATTCGAAACACGGCGAAGGGACGTACGTTCACGTCGTTCAGGATCAATCCGAAGCGGGCGATCCATCCCGACAAGACGATCGCGAACGCCAAGATCGCCATCACGCGCGCCAAGCAAGGCGCCAACGCGGCGGCTGCGGCGGCTGCGAAAGCGAAGGCGACGACGGCGAAGAAGGTCGTCATGGGCGCCGCTGTCGCTCCGAAGAAGGTGGTGAGCATCGCGCGCCTCGAGCAACAGGCCAAGGATTTGAGCAAGGCTGCGGATCTGCTTTCGACGCACTTGAAGGGCTACCAAACCAAGGTGGCAGCCAACAAGACGGCGACGCAGAACGCGATCAAGAACGCCAAGCGTGTGACGCATATCCACGGTATCGCAGGCATGGGCGAGTACCCGACGGAGATCGTCGGCGCTTCGTGGGACGAGATCGTCGGTGCGTCATGGGACGAAATCGTGGGCGATGTCTCCAACGTGCTCGGGCAAATGTACGCGCCTGTTCCTGATCCGTCGCGTCCAGGCTACCTCACCGACGGTACACCTGATCCGAATTACGGTGGCGTGCCGGGTGCCATCGATCCGAATACCGGATTGCCGCTGGCGAGTGGCGATGTCACCTCGAGCGTGCCTGGTCCGCCGGACTACGGCGCGGGCACACCTCCAGCGCTGGCGGGCGATCACCTGACGCTGTCGGATGGATCGTCGTGGCCGCAGGCGGGCGACTACGCGGCAGATCCGGGAGACGACTCGTTGTGGTTCGCCTCAGATCCGAATGCGGCGGCCTCGATGGGAGTCGGCAATCCCACCCCGCTGCCGGACGCGACCGAAGGCATGCTCGTGTACTTCGATGGATCGCACAAGCCGCAGTATATGGACTTCGGCACCTATTCGACGTTCTACGGCACGGGCCCTGGCGGCACGCGTCCCGACGGTGGAATGGGCACGCCGCTTGGCGATCAGACTTATTCGCACGGCGGCTCAGGCTATCAATGGCACGACGATGGATGGTGGTCGTTCCGCAAGGATGACGATCCCGGACCGGCGGGCAGCGGCGATCAGCGGCTCGATCACCAGGACGATGTCAACTCGGCCGCGCAGTTGATCAAAAAAGCATTCGATCGCAACTGGGGTCCCTTCATCAGTTGGCCGAAGGGCACGCTCCCGGGGCTGCACTTCGACGTCAGCAAGGGCGCCTGGTTTTGGTTCTGGGACAAGGCTCCCTCCTGGGCGCGCGCGCCGTTCCTTCAGGCGGCCTTGAACGACAAGATGACCGAATACAAGACGATGGTGACGTCGGGCCAGACCGACTATGTCAACGCGCAACTGCAGGACAAGGTCAACGCGCAGCAGGCGGCGCAGCAGTCGCAGCAGCAAGCGGTAGTCGACGCGCAGATCGCGCAACAGCAGCAGGTGGCAGACGCGCAGGCGGCGATTCAGGACCAGCAACTGCAGCAGCAGATGGCGCAGCAGCAGCTCCAACAGCAGGCGGCCATGGAGCAGCAGGCTGAGCAGCAGGCGGCCCTGGAGGCTCAGGCGCAACAGCTTCAGTTGCAGTACTTCCAGCAGCACCCGGAGGCGGCATTCGCGCCTGCGGAGGCGGCACCTGCTGAGGCGGCTGCAACACCGGAGGAGGGCGGAGGCGGCGAGCCGGAGTACGGCGCGCCGACCGAGTACGGCATCGATTGGGGCGACAGTGGCGGTGCTCCGGCCGAAAGCGAGCTGACGCAGGAAGCCGATCAATTGTTCCCTTCTGGGTGACGCGATGAGCATGAACAAATACATCGTCGGCGCTGCGGCGCTCGCTGCCTCACAGAAACCGAGGCGGAGTGTCGTTGGCTACGACTGGAAGGCGATCTTCTACGATCCAGCAGGTGAGCTTTATCGTTCGTTGCAGTCGACTCCCACTTTCGATACGGGCTACAAGTATCAGCCGTTCAAGTTGAAAACGAGCCCGTTCGCGACGGCCGCAACACAGCAGTTGGCTGCAGGGCAGCAGTTGCAGACGGCACTGCGGCAACAGCAGGCGGCGAACATCGCTCGCCTCCAGCAGCAACTTGCGTCGATGCCGGCGGCGGCGCCGATCGCGCCGTCGGCGTCGACGTACACCGCGCCGACTTATGCCCCGCCGTCGCCGATGCCGTCGACACCGGCGGACACCCCCCTCCCTGCCGATGGCGATGGATCGGACGGCGGCGGGGCGCCTGATGCCGTTGTTGGCGCGGCGGCTGCGGATCAGTATCCGTCGCTCGTCATCCGGATCAAGAACTTCGGGGACGTCATCAAGAGCCAGGGCGGAGCGCTCGGCAACATCGCCTACACGCTCACGCCGGCAACGATCTCGAACGTCGCGCTCGGCAAGATGCGCGACGAGTTCAAATCAAGCCTTGCCGAGAAGGGCGTCGACGCGGACGTGGCCATTGCGTCGGCGCCGACGGTGAAGACGAAGACGAGCGAACTGGTGATCGGCATGGGCCTCGGCGCGGGCCTAGTCGGGCTCGGCGCGCTCATCTGGAGACTCCTCAAGAGGTGACCTATGGCTCGTAGACCTCGTAGACGAAAGAAGTGGATCCAGCGTGCGCTCAAGGGACGACGGCGTCGTGGTGCACTGCACCGGCAACTGGGCATTCCGCTCGGGCAGAAAATCCCGATCGCAATCCTTCGCCGCGCGGCGCATGCGCCCGGTAAACTAGGACACCGCGCGCGCTTGGCCCTGACGCTGCGGAAGCTCCCACACCACAGGAGTCGGAGATGAACCCGTACGAGATGATCGGCCGACAAGTCGTCGGCGAATACGCACAGGAGCTTGTCGGCGAGGCGGGCTTCGACTGGTCGACGCTGATCAACGCCGCTGCGGAGGCCGCCAACAAGGGCGTGCAGTATTCGGAGCAGAAGAAAGTTCAGCAAAAGGCGACGGCATCGAGTGCACAAGCCTTAGCCAGCTCTATCGCTGCCGATGCCGCATGGGCCTCGGCTGAGCAGCAACTTGACCTTGCTACGCAATCGGATGATGCCACGCGTATCGAGCCAGCTACTGCGCTCGCATCGCAGGCTGCAGCCGCATCGATTTCGGCTGGTTCGGGACTCTCTGCAGACGCGCAAGGCAAGCGTCTGGCAGCGGCACAGAAGGCTGCCAAGGATGCGGCCCAGGCGGCACTGTCTTCTCCGGTTCCTGCCAAAGGAACAACGCCATCGCCGGCTGCCGCTGCTAAGGCTGCAGCTTCCCGAGCGTGGCAGAAGGTGTTAGCGAGCGTCAGCGCGGCGGGAGCTGGCGGCGGCGACGGCGGGGGCGGCGGGGGCGCGCTCAGTCTTCGCGGACACAAAGGCGGAGAAGGCGGTGGCAGCTGGTTCACGAGCGTGCACGCGGGACTACCGACGTACGCATGGATCGGCGGCGGCGCGGTGGCGGCGACTGCATTGATCCTCATCATCCGGGCGCTTCGCAAGTAAAGGGAGAATGACCATGACCTATCTCGATCACATCAATCGCGCTTCGGTGGTGGGTGCTCGCAGTGCGAACCAGTTCCTCGCGATCGTGCGCAACGACCTCGAGCAGAGCGCGCATGACGCGACCAAGGTGAGCACGCTCGTCGGCGGTGGCGTCGGTTTCCTCTACGGGCAGTCGCGCGGACATGGCGTCCTCGGCGCCATCGCCGGTGCATCGCTCGGACGCAACTTGCCGTCGCTGACGAATGCATCCGAGAGGAAGCACGCGCTGCTCAACATCGGCGAGACGGGTTTCGCCGTCGCGGTGTCGGCAGCCTCGAAGCGGCACCCGATCATGGGGTTCGTGCTCGGCAAGCTCGTCGCGAGCGCGGTGACTTATTTCACCGGGCTTCGCGGTGAGTAACAAGCGGCGGCAAAAAGAACGGTACCTCGCAGGCGCATACGTGCTCGGCGCCCTCCCGGGACTGTCGGGCACGGCTGTTTTGCGACCGCCCCTGCCGGCGTCGAAGGTGACGCCGGTAGCGCCGCGGCTGATGTCTGCGACGGTGCCTACTACGTCGAAGCCGTCGGCATTTTCGTCACTATCGACCACGACAGTCACGAAACCGCCTGCGCCAGCCTCGACGTTCCCGACTGCGACGTCGGCAGCCGCAACGATCAAGCCGCCGGCTGCGCCAACTACGACGGCGAAGAGCGGGGCGGCGGCGCCCACGATCAGTGCAGCCACGCAGAGCCGGGTGAGCGCCGCGCAATCGGCGCTCTCTTCTGCTGCGCAGAAGCTCCAAAAGGGCTCTCGCAGTCGGCGTCTTGCCAGTAAGACGTCGCAGATCGTCAGCGCATTTCAGCGCAAGGCGTCGTCGCTGAAGGCGCCGCTTACGGCTTCGCAGCAGCGCGGGATCATGGGCATCGTCGTCGGCAATCTCATCGGTGCGCTGATCGGTGACTTTGCATCGCAGACGAACATCGCCTTCAATGAGCAGGCGCTGTTGAAGTCGGCGAACGATGCTATCGCGCAGGGCTCTGAAGCCGATGCGCTGTCCGTGCTCATCGACATCTTCTACCAGATGAGCGGTGATACGTCGCAAGGCGATCCTGCGGATGGCTACTTGGTGCAGTTCACCAATCTCGGGCAGACGGATCTTGCTTCGCAGGCTTCGAACTTCGGCAATCAGGCAAATTCGCTCTATCAGGCGTACGACCCCAACGTGGGCGACACGTCGTTGCCGGGCAAGGTAGCTGCGCTGAACGGGCAGGTACAAGCCTGGCTTCCGAAGGCGTACGACGCAATCCGGGCTGCCACGGGTGTAGGCAAGCCGACGCCGGGTGGTGGTACGTCAACAGGTGCTGCCCCAACGATCACTTCGATCGTGGACGCATCTGCGATGGGTGGTTACTCGAACCCGGGCGACGCCGTTACAATCACTGGCACCAACTTCACGGGCGCCACGGCCGTCGACTTCAACGGTGTGCCAGCTCCGTTCACGCCGGTATCGGCGACGCAGATCAACGCCAATATTCCACCGAACGCGACGACGGGCCCCGTTCACGTCACGACGCCAGGCGGCACTGCGACCTCGCCAATGCCGCTGTTCGTCAATGCCGCCGCCGCGCCGCCGCCCTATGGCGGTGACTTTGGCGGTGGTGGCGGATTCGGTGGCGGCGGCGGAGGTGGTGATTTCGGTTCCGACGGCGGCGGACTCAGCGACGAAGACGTCGACTGGGGCGATCAAGGCGATCAGGGCGATGGCGGCCCGACCGAGGAAGATCTGCTCACCGACGCTGCGTCCATGGACCAGGGCAGCGCTGAGGCAGCGATGGACGACGGTGGTGGTGGCGGCGGGCTCAGCGATAGCGACATCGACTGGGGCGAGAGCCAGCAATCGGAGGAAGTGATGGGAAGCACCCACAGGAAGGATCACGTCCGGGGCTGGATTGGCGCCGTGACCGAACCTGCCGCGGTGAGCTACACCGATCAGCCGACGGTGCTCGCCGTCCAGATGGCGCTGAAGGCCAAGGGGTACGATCCTGGGCCGCTCGACGGCATCTTCGGCAAGAAGACGTCGGCAGCGATCAAGAAACTGCAGAAGGACGCCGGCACCGGGCAGACGGGCGTCGTCGATTACGGCGTGCTTATGACGCTCGGCGTGAAGGCTCCGGCGTACACGCCCACCACGACAACGGCCGGGCGCTCCGCGTCCGCCGCGGCACAGGACGCCGCGAACGTCGCCGCGATGGCGCAGACGCCGAGCGACGTGCAGGCCGCGTCGAAACAGGTGGAAGCGGCGAATGCCGTTGCCGTGCCCCCGCCGCCGCCGGACGTACAGGAGAAAGTGGCACAAGCCTCTGCGGCGGCGCGCGCGGCGAAGACGCCCGCCGAGGCGCAAGCGGCGGCGCTGCAGGTGCACGACGCGGCGAAAGCCGTGGCGGCATCGACGTCGTTCTGGGGCTCGCCGCTATGGACGGGAGCGCCGATCAGGCGCTGGCAGGGCGCTGTCGGGCTCGGCGCCGCGGTGGCCGTCGCAGTGGGGCTCGGACTGATCGCGAGGCGGCGGTGAATCGATATGTCGACGGCAGCAGGGCGCTCGGAGCGGTGTCGGGAACTATCGATCCGACTCGTTGCGCCGTGCTGCCCGACGAGATCGAATTCTGGAGCCGCCAGTTGAGCGAGCATGCGCTCTTCTTCCACCTCGGAATCGAAGACGAGGCACTCAAGCACGACGCGCTCATACTCCACAGCGATTGGGAGACATTCCGCCAAGGTGGTGCCGCCGGAGATCTCGTCGCGCTGGTGACGAACCTACGCGGCTTCAAGACGATGCTGCTCGACGAACTGAGCCGACGCTGGATCGGATGGATCTTCCCGCTCTTCGTCGAGCACACGCGGCGCGAACTGGATCTGTTCGTCGCGCACCTCGGGACGAGCGCGCTGACGCCGGACGAGTTGTGCCAGTGGACGCGCTTCATGGCGGAGCACGCGGCGTTCGCGGCACACCTACTCGATCCCGCCGAGGCGGCGAAGATCCAAGAAGCGACGGCGGCAGCGGGACAGTTCTCGAAGCTGTCCGAGGGCTGTGCCGTCATCACGCCGACGCTCGTGGCGCTGTCGCAGAAGGCCGGCGAGGGCTTGGATGCCTGGCTCCAGAAGAGCGGCCTCGGCACGCCCGCCACGCACTCTGTCGTTCACCCTGTTCTTGCCGCGCACGTTGTCCGCGAGGGGCAGCGCTTCCTCCAGACGACCGCAGCACTGGGAGGAGCGTACGCATGAACCGCTACTTGATCGGCGCACAGGCGATCGGCGCGACGCCCGAGGAGGCTGCCACCGCCGCAGCCGCGCTGCAGCGCAAGCCGGCGCCGACTTCCGGTGACGGTGGCGGAATTCTTACGCTCGCGCTGGCCGGCATCGTCGCGGTGATCGCGTGGCCACTGATCAAGAGGTGGACCTGATGAACCGTTACCTGCAGGGAACGTATGGCCTGGTGCATGGCGCACCGTCGATCGCAGATCTCGCACGCGTGCGTCCGATGAGCGGCGCGCTCGCGCAGCGCATCATCGGTGCGTGCATTGGCGCGCTGGCGGACAACCCGTCCGCCGAGGGCGCCGAGGTGACGCGGCAGTTGACGAACATGGCGAACACGATCGAGACGAAGAAGCTCGAGACGTTGCCAGACGCCGCCGCGGATGCGCTCGCCAAGGGCGCCCAGGCGGCCGTGGACGCCAGTTCTTCGCCCGAGACCGAAGGCACCGACGAGTCGGAATTGCCGACCGAAGATGAGGAGGCGGCCGACGAGCCGCTCATCGTCGACTACGGCTACGTGCAATCGCCCTCCGCCGATGTGCTCGACACCGAGGGCGACTTCGGCTTCGGCGGCGAGAGCACGTACGAGATCTTCGGCGGCGGCGGGCACGGTGGACATGGCGGTGGGCATCACGGCGGGGGCGGCTTCCATAGCGGTGGCTTCATCGCGCCGTGGTGGGGATTGTCCGATTGGGACGATGACGAGGACATCGTCGAGATCGAGGAGTTGCCCGTCCAGATCACCGGCGGTGGCGGTGGGCACGGTGGCCATCATGGTGGCGGTGGGCATCACGGCGGAGGACGCGGCGGCTTCGGTGGCTGGGGCGGCTGGTGGGGCCCCGTCGAACTAGTCGACTACGACGATGGCGATGAAGTCGAGCTAGAGGAGTGGACGCTCGAGCCTGCCAGCGCGGCCGACATCGTCGTCGGCATGTTCGACATCGGCAGCGCCCAGCAGCGCATGAACAGTCTGACGCCGGTAACCGTGGGCATCGCCAAGTCGCTCGTGCGTGGCGGCCTGCAAGTGATGGCGACGGCGAACGCGACGGCGAAGGCGGCGAATCTGCCGATGCAGACGAACCGCGACAACGTCGTCGGGCATCTGCAGTGGCACGCAACGACGCTGGCCGGGCTCAAGGACGACAAGGCGCTCTACGATTCGGGCGATGACGCCAAGAAATATGCGATGGCCGCTTTCATCGAATCGAATTCGGTTGAAGAAGGTGCTGCGTACATCGATCAGGCGTGGGCTCAGATGTGGACGGAGATCGGGACTCAGATCGCAGAGATCCCGAAGAAGACCGTGCAGGCGATCGCCAAGCTGCCGGGGCAAGCGTTCGAGGCGGCAACGGGCATCCCATCGTGGGCGTTCTGGGCTGGTAGCGTCGCGCTCGTCGGACTGCTCGGCTACGGTATCTACCGCATTGCGGCCGGGCCGGCTGGGCGCGCTATCGGGCACGGGCTCGTGCGGAGGTACATCGGCTGATGCGACGCAAGGTAAGACGTCCGGCGCGCAGGCGGCGCATCTCGAGGCGCAAGCAACAGTGGATCTCCCGCAAGATCCGTCTGCTGCGTCACGAGGGTTATCCGCAGCAACAGGCGATCGCCATCGCATACCGGATGGCAAAAGTGCCGCGGAGGCGCCACAAGGGACGTCATCGATGAATCCGTACCTCATCGGCGCCAAGGCCCTTGCCTACCGCTACGCCCGGCTCAAGCCGGAGCGCATGCAACCTGCCGTCGTGGGCGAGGGCGTGGCGGCGCACGTCGTCGGGCAGCAACTCTCGCTGTGGGAGAAGTCGGCGTTGCTGATCGCGACGCTTGCGTCGTTGGCCACGCTGCTCGAGATCACGATCAAACTGCACAGGAGGAAGTAAGTGCTATTGCCGATCTTGCTTCTCGCCGGTGGCATTGGAGCACTCGTGCTCATCGCGGCGACGACGGTGAACGATGATCCGCCGGTGCACGAGCCCGACGCGCCGCCGACGCCTGGGCACACGGGCTACGAGCTCGTCGACGCCATGCTGCCGCAGCTCAAGCAGGCGGCGGAGTCATCGGGGATTCCGCTTGGGCTTTTGGTGGGCTGGATCGCCAAAGAGAGCGGCGGCCGACTCGGCGAAGTGACAACCCTTGGGGAGCGAGGTGTTTTCCAATTGATCGGATCAGAGTCAAAGACGCTCGGACTGGATCACGAACGTCTCTCGACGGATCTCGTCTACTCGATCAACGCCGGCCTAGCGCTCATCGGCTACTACTCAGGCAAGGCGGACAAGCTCGGCATCGCCACGAGGGGCACGTCCTACTTCTGGAAGCTCGTGAAGCTGATCCATTCGATGGGCGAGGGCGCCGTGAAGAAGATCGTCGACGCGGCGGTGGACGCGCACGCGACTGGCTCCTGGGCCGCGCTCGAGAAATACGCCATGGACAACAACGCCGATCTGTTGCACGCGACGAAGCACTCGCCGTCGAAGTGGTTCCCATTCGTCGACGCTGTCTACAAGGTCGGTGCACCGTTCGGCTTCGGATCGAGCGATGCCATTGTCGGCGCGCTCGGTGCGGTGCGCGGTGGCAAGATCTTCGACGATATCCCCGATCCGCTCGACTGCCTGGAGGCGTGAAGCGTGAATCAGACGCAAACAGGCGCCTTCGACCAGGAGATGCTTCGTTTGCTCGCGCAGTGGGCGCGTGGCAAAGGC
>Ga0335081_10003196_pt1 | contig 25743 bp, 25 predicted proteins | sample Lox_Sample_35_FD_206713 | JGI IMG/M metagenome (GOLD analysis project Ga0335081, IMG submission 206713) | Soil microbial communities from Loxahatchee National Wildlife Refuge, Florida, United States - Lox_Sample_3.5 | ecosystem: Environmental > Terrestrial > Soil > Wetlands | place: USA...
GGAATAAGTTGCTCGGCGTTCTTAACATCAACGACAAGAAAGACGGTTCGCCCTTTACCGTGGACGAATTCGAGCTGCTGAGAACACTGGCAAATCATGCGGCGATACCTCTAGAGAATGCGTTATTGATTACAAAGCTTAAAACGAAAGCGGCAGAGTTGGAAGATATCAATAAGAAACTTGTGGAAACCGATCTTTTGAAGACCGAATTTCTCACGCGCGTTTCTCACGAACTGCGCACCCCCTTGAATTCTCTCAAGGGCGCAATCTATTTTTTGGAAAATACTGAGAATATTGAAAAGATGGAGCAAAAGGAATTTCAGGGCATCATATCGACGGAAATCAACAAGCTCGTCTCGATTGTCGAGAACCTGCTGGGCTTTCTTAGGCTTGAAGATGAAACCATGATTATCAGAAAAACCGTCCTGAATCTCCGCGATATTTTCAGGGAGCTGCAGGACTCCAAATCGCTCTTGGCTGTTCTGTCACGAAAAGGTGTTCGCCTCACCATTGAATCGCAGGATCCCCATCTGGATATTGTCGGCGATAAACTCAAGGTCAATCAGCTTTTTGCCAATCTGATTGACGGACTTTGCCATTATCTTGAACGAGGCGATAGTATCGAAATTGTTGTAAGCGAGACCAGCTACGTAACGATCGGCATTATCCTTTCGAGACCGCTTCCTGCTCACGCTCTTTCCATCCTCTATGATGCCCATTTCGTTTTCCAGATGGACCACCCGGAAGACCGTCTGAAGCTCTATCTTGCCAGGAATATCGTCGAAACACATCGATGGAAACTTTCTGCTGAAAACGCGGACGGTGGTTGCCGGATAATTTTGTCAATTCCAAAAAGTATCAAACAGACAATCGATGCTTATGTCGGGCAGAGTATGGACTCGTTTGTTGAGTTCATCTCGGAGCTTCTTGATATCGATATCTGTTCGATCATGCTCGCCGACGAGCCCTCTAATGAGCTGACTGTAAGGAGCGCAATCGGCCTAGATGATGACATCGTCAAGAAAACGCGGATAAAATTGGGAGATAAGATTGCAGGATGGGTGGCCCTCGAAGGGAAACCGTTGTTTATCGAGAACATAGAGAATGATGAGCGCTTCTCAAAAGCAAGCATTTCGCAGTATACGACCAAGTCACTGCTGTCGCTGCCGCTCAAAATTGGGGACCGGGTTGTAGGCGTAATCAATTTGAATAACAAAAAGACCTCGGAGCCTTTTACTCAGAGCGACTACAGCACTGCAACCCTCTTAAGTGAAAAAATATCCCAATTCATTAGTCTTCTCTATTCGGACAATTACAGCGAAGAAAAACTTCGCCGGCTGTTTGCTTCGTTCAACGATCTGGTAACTGAAGAATCAACTCAGAGATTCAAAAAAAATCCGCTGCCTGCACTTACCGGTAAAATACTCAAGAATTCACAGTCACTGAAAAAGGCGAATCGATAATCTATAGCGGACCCGGTTTTCTTGGACACGAAATTATGTTAAAACATATGTCCAAGGAGGCCGTGAATGAAGAACGATGTCAAGCAACAGGCAGCACCGGAAGTTACCCGTTGGAGCGCCAACCGAAAGAAAGAAGCTGTTCTCCGGTTGATGCGCGGCGAACCTATCGATGCCCTTTCCCGAGAGTTGGGCATCGAAATATATCTCCTGGAGAAGTGGCAGCAAAAAGCCCTTCAGGGGATCGAGTCAGCACTCAAGGCCCGAGATGGCGATCCGTTGGCGACGGATTGGCGAACTCTCCATGGAGGTTGAACTGCTCCGAGAGAAAGCCAGGAGAGCCCACCCTTTGGCCCCGAGGAGGTCGCAGAAATGAGCGATACGATCTCCCCGACCACCGGCAAGCTCTACGGTATCGAGCGCGTCTGACACGCTTGGGAAGCGCCTCGCTCCTCCTATTATGAACGAAAGGCGCGTTTTGCAAATCCCGTGGTAGCTCGGAAACGAGGACCGAAAACCAAGCTTACCGATGATGAGCTCCTCGTTCTCATCCGGGCCGATCTGGCAGCCTCACCTTTTATTGGCGGGGGTCATCGCAAGGTTTGGGCTCGACTGAGATTCGCCAAGGGCTACAAGGTCGGCCGCAAACGGGTCTTACGTATTATGCGGGAGCATAATCTGCTCTCTCCGAGCCGGGTTGTCCAAGGGAAACCCATAGAGCATGCCGGGAAGATCATTACGGCTGTTCCCAACGTCCTATGGGGCACAGATGGCACAAAGATCTTCACCCTCGAAGACGGTTGGGCCTGGCTCTTTACCACGGTCGAACACTGGAATGCCGAATGCCTGGGATGGCATCTGACCAAGGCTGGCGACCGATTTGCAGCACTCCAGCCGATTTCCATGGCACTGACGACCCGGTTCGGATCGGTCAATGCCGATGTTGCTCGGGGGCTGTCTCTGCGGATGGATCACGGCCCCCAATATCTCTCGGATCACTTCCAGAACCAGATCAAGTTCTGGGGAATTGCCCCGAGCTTTGCTTTCGTGGCTGAGCCGGAGACCAACGGTGTCGCAGAACGCTTCTATCGAACTCTCAAAGAGCAGGTTATCTATGGTCGTCAGTACCGAACCATTGATGAACTCCGCATAGCCGTCGCGGACTTCATCGACCGATACAATATGCACTGGCTTGTGGAGAAACTTGGTTTCAAGAGTCCGCGGCAAGCATACGATGATTTTCAACTGAAGGTTGCCGTGTAAGTCTTATCTTGTGTCCAAGGCACCGGGTGCGGTACAGGCGAATCGATAATCTCACCTTGCCGAGAAAAAACACAAGCGGCGTAGCAATCGTTTTTTGACAATTTCGCTGTAAAAACATGAACATTGTCAAGCTGGCCATCCCTGCACATCGATAACCGATGCGACCATGCTATCTCCGCGTTGTAATTTCACGATAATAAAACAACTATCAAGCCTCCTGGTAGCTACATTCATCACAGACCTTGCGATTGGAAAGCAACGTTACGCCAAAGTAAGTTTAGTGCGCCACAGACAAAGGTACGCCGAACGATGTCCTGATATGAACAGCGGTAGCAGACTCGATGTTATGGGTCAATAAATTTATGTCGGAATGAATGTCTGCAAAAAGAGCTGGAGCATCGTAGCATCTTTACAGATTACTTTAATCATAAGATTTTTTCGCTCCCTTTGGCTGTTGGTGTTGTGGTTGGTGTTGTGGTAAATTATCTTTAACGCAATTGCTCCGCTTCTCCAGCAGCCTGGCGAAGATTGGTGTTTACAATGCGTTGTAGTCACTCCGGCCCATGGGAGTCCAATCAATAACTAGCCGGATAGGAGGATGACTGATATCCTACCTTTTCTATCTCCGCTTCTCTATTCAGTGAAGATGTTAATCACAATCCTTCGATCGATATAAATTAATATAACGTCGGCTTCCAGTGTATCTCCCCAGATAAAAATCTTGTCAGGATGTTATTGTTTTTAATTTTATTTTTTGGCAACGCTGATTTAGCAAATATATATCATTGTTAATATTATGCTTTTCTATTCTTGACAAAGTCTATAGACTTACTATATAATTTGTTTAATGAAACTTACTACTAAAAGCGAATATGCCTGTCTAGCGTTGCTTGATCTGTCCGAACAGTATGAAAAGGGTCTCATAAAGACAGAAGACATCGCAAGAAGGTGGCATATTCCAAAAAAATATTTAGAGCAAATCTTGCTAATGTTAAATAAAGCAGGATACGTCAGAAGCAAACGAGGTAATGAGGGAGGATATGAGCTCTTAAAAAAGCCGGAAGAAATATCGGTTGCTGAAATAATACGCCTTATGGATGGCTCATTGGCACCAGTTGATTCTGCCAGTACCTATTTTTATAGTCCCACACCTATTGAGCAAAGTAAAGCTCTGGTTCATGTCATGAAAGACATCCGAAATTATGCATCTCGTATACTAGAAAAGACAACATTTGCTGATTTAAAAGAGACATAATTTTTTTAGCTCTTTTTCTAATAAGTCAATAGAGTTACTTAACATATTTTATTAGAGACATGGTTTATTAATGAATAAATACACCGCGGCCGGATAGCTGTTTATAACGAGTAACTTTCTCTAATATACATTTAATAAACTTTACCGAGTGACGATTCGATTTTTTTTTAAATTTCTTAATATAAAGGAGAAAACACTATGAATGGACAGAAAGCTACGCATATAACCTGGCATGATGGTGTAGTCACACGATTGGACAGAGAAAGCTTAAAGGGCCATCGCGGGTTCACTATTTGGTTCACCGGTCTTTCGGCTTCTGGAAAATCAACTATAGCGGTTGCTACGGAAAAGGCTCTCTATCAACGAGGAAGCCATACGTATATTCTTGATGGTGACAATATTAGGCATGGATTGAATAAGAACTTGGGATTTTCTCCTGAAGACCGTGCTGAAAACATCCGGAGAATCGGCGAAGTTGCAAATCTTTTCAATGACTGCGGGATAATCAGCTTAACCGCATTTATATCCCCTTACAGAAATGATCGTTTGAGCGCAAGACAGCTCTGTGGAGATGACTCGTTCATTGAAGTTTTCGTGGATTGTTCTTTAGAAGTCTGTGAGCAACGCGACCCAAAAGGTGCCTATAAAAAGGCTCGAGCAGGTATCATTAAGGATTTTACAGGTATTAGTGCTCCTTATGAAAGACCCGAACGGCCTGAAATTCATCTGCACACTGATCAGACTTCTGTCGAGGAGTGTGTACAGACAATTATCGATTATCTTGAGCAAAAACGCTATATTCCTAAATCACATAAAGCGGGAATATTTGATGCAAATATATCGGTGGGAATTCAAAATCAGTTGCAAGTGGGAGGAAATACCGATGAGAACGTTCAATGAAGGGTTCTAAATGGTTTTCACGGCCGTAGGTAGCTACGCAGAATTTGGGCAATTCAATGCGGCTGGGGAGGTCATCAAAGATACAATTCTATCATAAAAAAATTCTTAATTTGGACCTACATTCGCTCAGCCAGAACCAAATTACAGAGGTTGATCGCAAGATGATAAAAATTTCATATACTCAAAGGCCGGGGAATAAGTTCTGGTTCTGGCTTGCTATAATGCTCCAATTATTTAAACTCTAAGAGAGGTCACATTCTTGAATTCGTTTCAGGAAAGAGGATGCCAAATTAAACAATTAAACAGACATCGATCGCAAAAAGATTATCCCGAAGCAAAAACTCCACATGAAGGAGACAAGGAGTGTGGGTCTCCACTTATTTTCGCAAGGTTGAAAATATGATTAAAATACTTTTCAGGGCAGCTGGAATCGTCATTTTGGTCTTTGTATTTCTTTTACCGATAGACGCAAGGGCCGACATCTCTCTTCTAAATGTTTCTTATGATCCGACTCGCGAGTTATACCAGGAGTTTAATCGATCCTTCTCAAAATATTGGGAAGCAAAGACTGGGCAAAAAGTAGTCATAAACCAATCACATGGAGGATCGGGTAAGCAGGCAAGGGCCGTTATTGACGGCCTTGAAGCAGATATCGTAACGCTTGCTTTAGCTTATGACATCGATGAAATCCGGAACAAATCAGGTTTAATTCAGAAAGATTGGCAAAAGAGACTCCCCTATAACAGTGCTCCCTATACTTCGACCATCGTATTTCTAGTGCGCAAAGGAAACCCAAAGAGAATAAAAGATTGGAACGACCTAATTAAAGATAATATTTCCGTTGTCACCCCTAATCCTAAGACATCGGGTGGCGCGCGCTGGAACTATCTTGCCGCATGGGGTTATTCGTTGAAAAATTCAGGGAAGGATGAAAATAAAGCAAAAGACTTCGTTCGGATTTTATACAAAAAGGTCCCCGTGCTGGATTCAGGTGCACGAGGCTCTACGACTACCTTTGTACAGCGAGGAATCGGAGATGTACTGATAACCTGGGAAAATGAAGCGTTGCTCGCCGTAAATGAATTTGGAAAAGATAAATTCGAGATTGTCATGCCATCCATCAGCATTCTCGCCGAGCCACCGGTTGCCGTCGTAGATGGTGTTGTAGACAAACGTGGCACTCGTACGGAAGCCCAAGCGTACCTGGACTACCTTTATACGAAAGAAGGACAGGAGATTGCAGCGAGACATTACTACCGCCCGCGAATGGCGGAAGTTGCAAAAAAATATTCCGTTTATTTTCCTAAGATAAGCCTGTTCACAATAGATAAAGTCTTCGGCGGTTGGCAGAAGGCGCAGCGTGTTCATTTTAATGACGGTGGATCGTTTGATCAGATTTTTCTTACAGACAAATAGACAGCAAGAGAATGATGATGAAAAGCAACAAACACAGAGTTTTGCCTGGCTTTGGCGTTACACTAGGATATACCATGCTTTACCTCAGCCTGATAATTCTCATCCCCTTGTCCGCAATTTTCATCAAAACAACTGGCCTTAGTTGGAATCAGTTCTGGGAATTGGTAACTTCTCAGCGTGTAATGGCATCATACAGGCTTAGCTTCGGCACAGCCCTGGCAGCTGCAATGATTAACTCTATATTCGGCCTTCTTGTGGCGTGGGTGCTCGTACGTTACCGCTTTCCCTTTAGAAAGACAATTGATGGGCTTGTAGACCTGCCTTTTGCTCTCCCGACGTCGGTTGCCGGCATAGTTCTTACATCTATGTATGCTGAAAACGGCTGGGTAGGTCAATACGCCGAAGCAATAGGGATTAAGATCGCCTTTACTCCCCTTGGCATCATTATTGCGCTCGTATTTATCGGATTGCCTTTTGTAGTGAGAACGGTACAGCCCGTACTCCAGGACATAGAACAGGAACTAGAGGAGACCGCTGCAATACTTGGAGCAAGTCGTAAACAAACTTTTATGAGGGTGTTACTTCCAAGCCTATTTCCTGCGTTGATGACCGGATTTGCAATGGCGTTCGCTAGGGGATTGGGAGAATATGGCTCGGTTGTTTTTATTTCTGGCAATATGCCGATGAAAACGGAAATAGCACCACTCCTGATTGTTACAAAGCTGGAGCAGTTCGATGTTCCCGGTGCCGCAGCTATTGCTACCGTCATGCTTGTGGTGTCATTCGTTTTTTTGCTCATTATCAACCTGCTGCAGTGGTGGACCAGCAGATATCGCAAAGCAATGTAGCGTCGGAGTTACATCATGTCGCCTTATAGGGCTCTGAAAGATCGTCTTGATTGGACAAACGGGAATGCCCCTATTACGGAGCCGCCCTTAATTCGCATATTGCTAATTATTTTGATGTTGCTCTTTATTAGCCTCTTTCTCATCATACCGCTGCTTGCTATTTTTATGCAAGCCTTCGAAAAAGGTTCTTTGACATACCTGTCAGCAATCAGTGAAACTGATACCCTCTCTGCTATCCGTCTCACTCTCATAATAGCCGCTATTGTGCTTCCTTTGAACCTGTTATTCGGGGTTGTTGCTGCCTGGGCAATATCGAAATTTCAGTTTTTTGGAAAAAACATCTTAATCACTTTTATTGATCTACCCTTTGCTGTGTCACCGGTAATAGCGGGCCTGATTTTTGTCGTCCTTTTTGGCTTACATGGTTTACTAGGGCATTGGTTGACAACCTATAATATCAAAATAATATTTGCAATCCCCGGAATGGTGCTCGCCACGATTTTTGTAACGTTTCCTTTTGTGGCACGTGAACTAATACCTCTTATGCAGGAACAAGGGACAGAAGAGGAAGAGGCAGCCGTAGTTCTCGGCGCCAGCGGATGGAAGACCTTCTTCAAAGTAACGCTCCCAAATATAAAGTGGGGAGTGGTTTACGGGTTGATTCTTTGCTGTGCCCGTACTGTTGGAGAATTTGGCGCAGTATCTGTAGTATCTGGTCACATTCGCGGCGAGACACTAACCATGCCCCTTCAAGTGGAGATCCTTTACAACGAGTACAAATTCTCCGCCGCCTTCGCAGTAGCATCTCTTCTCACGCTAATGGCACTTGCAGTCCTAGCGACGAAAAACTTTGTTGAATGGAAATCAAATCGGAGGCTGTAGCATCTAGCTAAAGGGGAAAATCCATGAACATAGAAGTCTGCAATCTAACGAAAAAATTTGGATCCTTCACCGCGGTTAATGATGTTAGTTTAAATGTTCGTTCGGGAGAGCTGGTTTCGTTACTTGGCCCATCCGGTTCTGGAAAAACAACGCTTCTCAGAATTATTGCCGGATTAGAAGTTCCTGACTCAGGATCCATCATATTTAACGGAGAGGATACAACCAATCTCTGCGTAAAGGACCGGAAAGTTGGATTTGTTTTCCAGCATTACGCCCTTTTTCGGCATATGACTGTATTCGCAAACGTTGCATTTGGGCTCAGTGTTTTGCCAAGAAAGATAAGACCGACAAAGGACGAGATCAAGGAAAGGGTTATGGCACTTCTGAATCTGGTGCAGATTGATTATATGGCAGATCGCTATCCGTCTCAACTTTCGGGTGGGCAGCGTCAGAGAGTTGCATTGGCGCGCGCACTGGCAATTGAGCCAAAACTGTTGTTGCTAGATGAACCCTTCGGCGCCCTGGATGCGAAGGTACGTAAAGAACTTCGCAAATGGCTTCGGCGTCTGCATGATGAGATTCATCTTACCAGTGTTTTTGTAACACATGACCAAGAAGAAGCACTTGAAGTTTCCGATTCTGTCGTGGTGATGAATGAAGGCGCTATTGTACAAACAGGCCCCCCCGATTATGTCTACGAACATCCTTCAACACCATTTGTCTTCCAATTCTTTGGAAATGTAAACCTCTTCCACGCTAGGATGGTTAATGGACAGACGAACATCAGCGAAATGGAGATAGACTCTCCCGAGCATTATGGTGAGGACAATATGTCCGGTGTCGCATATGTACGACCTCACGATATAGAAATATGTAAGACACCGAATAACGGACAGGGCGTTAAGGCCATTATTAACCACATATCGAAGAGAGGCGCCATTGTCCATTTGGAATTGAACGCACAAAGCGATAGTGAATTATTCGATGTAGAATTAAGCAGGAATGCTTTTAGAAACCTCAAGCTACAAGAGGGAGATACCGTTTATGCTATTTTTCGAAATCCGAAGATTTTTGGTGGAATGAGCAAGTTTTGTTAGATCGATTATTACCATCAGGGAGATTGTTTCTATGCGATTGGCGTGGAAATCCCATATCGGCTTAATGAGGGAAACTAACGAGGACTTCATTTTAGTGAATGAAAAGTTAAGAATTATTCTACTCGCCGACGGGATGGGAGGACGCAAGGCTGGCGAAACTGCAAGCGAGATGGCTGCGTTGGAAGCCTTTGAACTTCTTCAAAAAAACCTTGACAGCAGGGACTATCACGAAGTACCAGAGCTTCTCGAATTAGCCGTTCAAAAGGCGCATAACAGCATAAAGCTAAAGGCTTTTTCCGATAACAGCTTAGGGAAAATGGGTACAACTTTATTACAAGCTGTTGTCAGAAAGGGAAAGGCTTTCATTTGCAATGTCGGAGATAGCAGAGCATACATTATGAAAAGCTCATTGGAGCAGATTACGAAAGATCATGCGATCGTGGATCGTTTCATAAGCGATATACTGATGGCGGGGGAATTGCGCCCATTAGGCGGATATCGCCTGCTTACGCAGGCCGTTGGCGCAAGTGAACAAATACGGCCGGACATTCACGTTGTCGAGGTTGAAAAGGGTGATATCCTGCTTTTTTGCTCGGACGGGCTTACAGATATGCTTAACAAAGGCAGGATTGAGGATATCATAAAAAAACACAGAGCTGATCTCCATGAGACGGTGAAAAAGCTAATAGAATACGCGAATCACAGTGGAGGAATTGATAATATCTCTCTGGTTCTTTTAGAGATTCTCTAGTCTGAAGGGAGGCAATTTCAGTCAGAATGTTTAGAAAGATTTTTTTTGTCGGTGTCTGAGCCGCTGTTTCAGGCTAAAAAGAGATCGACTCAAACTCAGGCTTAAGAAGAATGTATTTATTATTGAGCATTTCTATCTCGCCGCTTTTCTTCCATTTGTCCAATATTCTCGTCACTGTCTCACGCGTGAGACCTGTCATAGAAGCGATATCCTGATGAATGAGCTTTATCTTTAAAATTGTGCCCTTTTTATCTTTTTCTCCATAGGACTCAGACAGCATGAGAAAGAGCATCTTTACCCGTTGTGCGGCATTATTAAAATTCAGTATTTGAATTTTTTTCATCGATTCACGCAGACGCGCACAAAGGATCCGGAGCAAATTATCCAGTATTTTATTCTTGTTAAGCAACAAAGAATAGAACTCTGATTTTGATATTATGGCGATCGAGCAAGGCTTATTAGCCCATACTGCAGCTGGTGTGGTTTTACCGTCAATTAGGGAAAGTTCACCGAAAAAGTCTCCTGATTGATGTACGGACATGATTATTTCTTTTCCAGAATCGGATGTTTGTACGACTTTTGCCTCACCATCAAGGATGATGTACATAAAATCACTCGTTTGCTCTTCTCTTAGTATTATTCCATTCTTCGAAAAGTTTTTGATAATAATTTTATTTCTAATCTCGTCTATCTCCGCGTTGGATAGAGAGGAAAAAAGGTCAATTTTCTTTAATGCAGTTTTCTGAGAATCTTCTTTCACTTTCTTATCCTACTCTTCCCAATTTCATAGAAATAATGCCAGACTGTTTAAAAAAAGCGCCCTATTGCAATATGGGTCGAGGTAATCCCGCATGAGGTAGAAGGCAAATTTGTCAGATCCTTAAAAACCCATCTTTTGCTTCTGAAACATCAAAGTTTCATCAATTTAGACACAATAATTACCAGTTGAGAAAGTACCCTCTTGCCACAGAGGGTCATCCGATGCCATGTTGAATCATTATCAAAAAACCCTGTCCGATTACTCCAAGTTTACCATCTAATCTCAAAGATGCAATTCACATGTAGCGTTACGTCAAGAAAAATCGCTCGCCACACTCGTAAAAAAGTGTCCCAAATTGTTTACGCTTTTACTAACTTACCATTGTTTTTAAGCCCTTTCATTGCATTTCTCGTATCAACAACTAGTGCAGAATACTTTAGGATAAGCTCAAAATTATAACAAGAGTGGTCAGTAGCGATCACTACACAGTCATATTTTTTGAGATTCTTTTCTGTCAGCGGCACAGAGTTTTTTCTGAGGTCGTACTTCCGCATCTTTTTTGTTTTTGGTATGTAAGGATCGTTGAAATCAACAGAGGCGCCTCTCTCCGACAGAAGCTCGATAATCTTTAGAGATGGCGACTCACGCGTATCATCGATGTCCTTCTTGTATGCCAAACCGAGGACAAGTATTTTTGATGATGGGAGAGTCTTCTTTTTCGCATTAAGTGCACCAATGATCTTCTCTACGACATAATAAGGCATAGAGGTGTTGATTTCTCCGGCGAGTTCGATGAACCTCGTGTGAAAATCATACTCTCTGGCCTTCCACGTAAGATAGAAGGGGTCAATGGGAATGCAGTGCCCACCCAAGCCAGGGCCAGGATAGAATGCCTGAAATCCAAATGGTTTTGTCTTGGCAGCGTCGATCACCTCAAAGATATCAATGTCCATTTTATCAAAAAGTATCTTCATTTCATTAACCATTGCAATGTTTACAGCCCGATATATATTTTCGAGAAGTTTTGCTGCTTCTGCAACCCTTGTGGATGAGACTGGCACGGTATTTTTTACGATGGTGCTATAAAGCGCAATTGCGTTCTTAAGACAATTATTCGTATACCCGCCCACGATCTTCGGAATTGTGCTTGTCGAATAATCCTTATTGTTCGGATCCTCTCGCTCAGGAGAAAAAGCGAGATTGAAGTCCTGCCCTGCTTTCAGGCCTGTAGCTTCCAGAATTTCACGCATGTCCACATCCGTGGTACCTGGGTAGGTTGTTGATTCGAGCACAATCAGCTGGCCCTTGCGAAAATACTTCGCAACCGTGTTTGTTGTATTCAGCACAAAGGACAGGTCAGGCTCATTGTGTTTCCCAAGAGGAGTGGGAACGCAAATAATAATACAATCCACGTCCTTTAGCAGTGAAAAGTTCGTAGTAGCTTTAAAACTTTGAGTTTTCAGTATTTTTACTTCCTTATCTGGTATATGCTTAATATACGTTTTACCCTGGTTTAGATGTTTAATTTTATCCTCATCTATGTCGAAACCTGTCGTTTTAAACCCAGCTTTTACAAATTGGATGACTAAAGGCAGCCCAACATAGCCAAGACCAATTATACCAATTGAAGCATCTCTTTTTTTAATTTTGTCCAGAAGTGTCATTGTCTGCATTTTTGTCCTTTCTCATTAATTTTATAATTAAGACTACAAATGTTTTTTTATCGGCCTTTACATGATATTTTTTGTAGTAAAAAAATCGCTATGATATCACTTATTTCGATATGTTTCATTTTTTTAAAAAAAGAGCTTTCTGTACGAATAGCCTTTATTGTGTTGCAAGCATATTGTTGAAGAGGCTCAACGGAAGGTCATGATTTTACGAGTGTTAAAAGGGAAGCTTTTTCCTTCTCTCTCTGGTTCGTTGGCTTTCCAACAACACTCATCAACGAGCTTTTCGGGCTGCATCCGAAGTAATTCAGCATTTTCGTAACTTCTTCGATATCATTGAGATTCTCAATATCAACTTCATAATACTTTATTTTTGGAAATTTTTTTTGGAAAGCTCGCGTCCTCGCGGCCGTTTCATCCACATACCACTTGAGGCACTCTAATTCATAATTAACGATCCACTGAGGGGTCTGTGGCTTAGTGAGAAAGATCTTTTTATAGTATTGCCCTCCTCGAAACGGAATCTTGAGAATACGAAACAGGATATGTGTCATTTTGGACGATAGAAAGAACCTTCTTGGTGGCCTAGTGAAAGGGTGATTAACACCCGGCGAAATTAACCAATTTAGGGCGGTCGGTTGTAGCGGAGTATCGCCGAGCTTGAAATAGCTATCCGCTATTTTAGTTTTATCGCGCGTAAGAATGACCACTCCTATTCTATCTTCAGGTAAACACTGCGGGATGAACCATCCAAATCCCTTGATAAAACAATGGTTTGATTCAACATACAATTTGCAATCCCGCATGGATTCTTGTATCATCTCGATCTTTTGTTGTACAAGAGTATTTATCAGTTTGGGGTCACCGCTTAAATACTGCTTCATGGCCTGTCCATTACAGATCGGCATTGGCTCGTGAAATGCGCAACAGCCTAAAACATGGCTGAACAGCCTTGCTAGATAGTCAGACCCAGACCTTCCAGTATTGATGCAGAATATATAATCAACTTTTTGTTCCATTTTGTTCCATACAGAATAGCCTTGCCAAGGATAATAATCTTATCCGGTAGTATTAGTTTATGGACTGCTCAGCGGATGACTTGTTCTTTTTTTACACTATCAACTTTGGATGAACAGGGCTTTCCGCTCCAGGAGAAACCGTTTACGGAAGACGGCAATGGTGTCATGATCCGGATGGGCGTTAGCGGCGACAAACCAGATAGATACTGAATCATACGTGCTCCGATCCAGCTTTCTGCTTGAGAAGAATCCGGTAGTATAGCAGTAAAACAAATGCCAGAAGCATTTCCGGGTTTTGTAGGGCAGTAAGCCGCGCCTTGCATAAAACGTTTTCAAAGAGCGAAGGTCATGTTGCTTGTTGATCTCGACATCGACTAAGGCCAGCTGGTTTTCACACAGCCGATACTGAGTCGATGGTGATAATAGATAGCGTGTTAACTGATCGTAGTCGATAAACTTTACACTATTCTGTTCAACCTCGCTTATGAGTATTTGAAAATCTGATTGATTCTATCATATTTAGTTGGGAAAGTCCGACAAATTCCTTGCCTTGAAGAAATGGTTGACCCATTTTTTCCCCAGGCGGAGGTCATCCAACTTCGAGTTTAATCATAAGGCTTCTTGTCCACTTCGTACAAAAAAGGCTTTTGAAAACGCGGCTTTTTAGGAATCTTTTCGCATCGGAGCTCTTGACGAATCAGATCAGGTACGGTTCGTTGAAACCCAATCTTATCGCCCCTCATCGCACATTCTGTGATGCTGAGCCTTGGCATTTCAAAGCGAGATTGATTCAAACTCAGTCTTGAGAAAAATAAATTTGTTCTTTAAAATTCGTATCTCTCCTCCTCGCACCCACTTATCGAGAACCCGCGTAACAGTTTCTCGCGTCAGACCTGTCATCGCTGCGATGTCCTGATGGATCAACTTTATGTCCAATGTCGTACCCTCCGATGTTTTTTCTCCGTGCGATTCTGCCAGAAGCAGAAAAAGCATTTTAATTCGCTGTGACGAGTTGTTAAAATTCAGAATGGTTATCTTTTTCATTGACTCACGAAGACGCGCGCAGAGAATTTCTAATAGATTATCAAAAACTTTTTGTTGGGCTTGTAGCAAGTCGAAAAATACTTTTTTTGAAATGATCGCCAAAGATGAATTCTTCGTGGCGCAGACGGTGGCGTGGGCCGTTTTTCCGTCGATCAAGGAAAGCTCTCCGAAAAAGTCTCCGCTCTTATGTACCGTCAGGATTATCTCCTTGCCTTCTTCCGTTGTCTGAATAACTTTGGCTGCGCCGTCCATAATAATATACATGAATGCATTTGATTGCTCTTCACGGAGAATAAGTTCATTTTTTGCAAAATTCTTGAATACAATCTTTCCGCTAATCTCAAGCAATTCCTTAAAAGTTAGTGAAGAAAAGAGGGCATTTTTTTTCAATGCGGTAATCTTCGCGTCTTCTTTCACCGAGTTATCCTGCCTTCCTGCATGGTCACATTTTCAAGGCTGAGTAAATCGACGGCCTGACTCTCTGATCAGATGCTTTATCGTAATTAAAAACATTTTACCAAGTGCCCGAAGAAATATTTCTAAGGAACGATCCCATGAGATCAATTTTAACCATTGTTCCCCCGGACAGCCTAACTGTTCGGCTTAAAATACCGGTGCAACGGTTTCTGGATAGCATATAGCACTTTTTCCTAGGAGCCTGTCGGACTTTCTATGTAACAATTTGAATTCATTACATTCATGATTTTTTGAATGTGAGTGATGTTTTCTTTTAAATCAATATGTTGAACGGCAAAAAAAGTTCAAGTCCGACAAACTCCTAGGCTGAAGACATGTATGCCTATGGAATATGAGATTTATATTTTCTCGGATGGCAGGTTTACAGAAAAAGTAACCACTTGAAATAGTTGATATTACAATATCGAGAGCAGTCGTATGATTGACTGGCCAGAGTTACCGGCCATCGGTGACGTTTTATCACAAATGTGATTCTAATCACACTACAGAAATCTTTTTTGCTGTATCCTGTTTTTTACAAAAAAAGTGACAGCCGTCACATACATTTTCAAAATTTGCGCATAGTATATTAAACAGCATAAGTTGCGCATGGTTTATGGAACGGCATAAGATAAGACCGGCGGATGAAGCGCCGGCAGCTGCCAATGCATCATCTTACAATCTATGCCAGAGCAAACCTGGGAAAGCCCAGGGACACAGCGCAACGGAACCAATATGTCACTTGACTCGATATGCTCCGGGTCGCCAGGATAAGATTACGGATATTGACGCTTTGAGCAGAGGAGAAAAACATCATGTTAAAAAGAGACAACATATTTTCAGCTTTACTGGCATCTTTGCTGCTTATAATCTTGGCTGGTTGTGGAGGAGGTGGCGGTATGACCTCCGCACGAAGTGGAATTGCGAGTTCTTCGGCTCAGCTAGTAGCCATAGAAATAACGCCGACAAACCCATCGATAGCGGCTGGTACCACTCAGCAGTTCACTGCTACAGGCCTCTATTCGGACAATTCAACGCAGGATCTGACAACGACAGTAACCTGGGAATCGTCGGATGCTACAGATGCTCCGTTTATGACGAACGGGCGCGTAAGCGGCAAGGGTGTTTGCAAGGCGAATATTACCGCGCAAATGGGAAATATTTCGGGCTCGACAACATTGACGGTAACTTCTGCCACGCTGGCATCCATAACGATCACGCCGACCAATCCAAGCATGGCAAAGGGGACAACTCAGCAGTTCACTGCGACGGGAACATTCTCCGATAGCACCACGCAGAACCTGACGGCGGATGTAGTCTGGAGTTCGTCGGCATCGTCTATAGCAAGTATCAGTACTACAACAGGTTCAATGGGGCTTGCCACGTCGGTAGCCGCTGGCTCGACAACGATCACAGCGACATCGGGCACTCTGTCGGGATCTACTACGCTGACGGTAACTTCGGCTACGCTCGTTTCCTTGGCCATAACGCCGACCAATCCGAGCGCAGCAATAGGGGTGACTCAGCAGTTCGTTGCAACTGGAACTTTCTCTGACAACACTACACAGAACCTGACGACATCGGTAGTTTGGAGTTCGTCGGCATCGTCTATAGCTGGTATCAGTAATACTACAGGTTCAAAAGGAGTGGCCACCCCGGTAGCTGCTGGCTCGACAACGATCACAGCGACATCGGGCACCTTATCGGGATCTACTACGCTGACGGTAACTCCGGCAACGCTCGTTTCCGTGGCAATAACGCCAACCAATCCCAGCATCGCGCTAGGGACCACTCAGCAATTCACTGCCACCGGGACGTACTCCAACGGTTCGACGCAAAACCTTACAACGACAGTGACCTGGAGTTCATCGTCAACATCTGTCGCCGCGATCAGCAACGCCGCGGGTTCAATAGGACTGGTCACGCCGATAGCCACTGGTTCAACAACGATCACGGCGACATCGGGCACTCTGTCGGGATCTACTACGCTAACGGTAACTCCGGCAACGCTCGTTTCCCTAGCAATAACGCCGACCACTCCCAGCATCGTGCTAGGGACCACTCAGCAATTCACTGCCACCGGGACATACTCTAACGGTTCGACGCAAAAGCTGACAACGACAGTGACATGGAAGTCATCGTCAACATCTGTCGCATCCATCAGCAATGCCGCGGGTTCAATAGGGCTGGCCACCCCGGTAGCCGCTGGCTCGACAACGATCACAGCAACGTCAGGGAGCATATCAGGATCAACCGTATTAACGATATCTCCAGCAACGTTGATCTCAATAGCCCTAACGCCTCTTACCTCTTCTCTCATGACCGGGGCGACACAGCAGTTTACGGCTACCGGCACGTTCTCAAACAGCACAACGCAGAACCTGACCAGCTTGGCTACCTGGAGTACCTCGAATGCAGGTGTCGCGACAATCAGCAATGCGGCAGGCTCACAGGGACTTGCCACTGCTGTTGCTGCCGGATCAACCGTAATTTCATCTTCCTGGGGAGGCGTTTCAGGAACTGCCTCACTGACAATTACGACACCGACTAGTTTAACACTTACCTGGGGCGCCCCGACGACATATTCAAATGGAGCTCCGTTGAATCCCGCGACTGACATATCAACGTATAACATATATTATGGAACCACATCAGGTGTTTATACGCAGGTTGTGAGTGTTCCAAATCCTGGGACTACCACCGTTACCTATACGTTAAACAACCTAGTGTCCGGGACCTATTATTGTGTTGTCACGGATGTGGATATAGCGGGGCAAGAAAGTAGTTATTCAACCGAAATAAGCAAAGCTAGTCAATAATTAAGAGGTAGGCAGGCTACAATCGATTTATTTGTTTTCAAATGGTAATAAAACGATATTTATGATATACTATTTCTCGTTACGATTTTACCGTGGGCATCAAAAGCTCTAGGGCCTAAGGTGCTTTCAGAATCATCTTCTGACATTGTCAGGATTGTCTTTTTCATCCCATCAGTAGAACTGCTGGGTGTTCGAGGACGGGTTTTGATAAAATAATTCTCACTAGGTAGAGAGCTTATTTTGTGTAGTTTAAAAAGTTGATGCGAGGATAGTGATGTTACAAACTGTAAAGCCATCCGTTATTTTTTCCCATTTCATTCTCCTTTTTTTACTTGCTGGATGTGGTGGTAGTGGCGGTGGCGGTACTAGCAGCGGTAATACAGGAAACAGTACTACTGTTGGTGATGTTACATTAACATGGAATGCGCCAACTACTTATGCCAATAATTCTACGCTGAATCCCGCAACCAACCTCCAAGCGTATAACATTTATTATGGAACTGAGTCTGAAGTTTATACAAAAGTAGTATCTGTTGTCAATCCAGGTACCTCAATCATCAATTACACGTTGAACTTGCCAAAAGGGAATAGTTATTATTTTGTTGTGACGGATATAGATACTTCTGGGAATGAAAGTGGACCTTCAAATGAAGTTATAAAAACACCCTAGCAGCTATTCGAGTTTAACGTAGTCAATTCAGCAACGAACCTTCTCGACTTCTTGCGATCACCGTAAAATCGCATTCTCTATAATTCATTTGTAATAATCTCTATACCATTCAACAAATTTTTTTACACCTTCATCAATCGATGTTGCTGGTGTGAAGCCTATGCATTCAATCAAGTCATCTATGTCAGCGTAGGTAACGGGTACATCACCGGCCTGCATTGGCAAAAATTGCTTCCTCGCTTTTTTTCCAAGATGCTTTTCTATCACCTCGATAAATTCCATCAAGTTGACCGGATTATTGTTCCCGATGTTAAAGATTTCGTATGGGGCATAACTCGATGCAGGTTCAGGTTTATCACTTCGCCAATGAGGATTAGGTGCTGCAGGCCGATTCATAATTCGAATAATTCCTTCTACAATGTCGTCGATATAAGTAAAATCCCTTCTCATATCTCCGTGGTTAAAGACTTGTATCGGTTTGTCCTCCAAAATTGTTTTTGTGAATAAAAAATAAGCCATATCAGGACGCCCCCACGGCCCGTATACTGTAAAAAACCTGAGCCCTGTACATGGCAGATTATACAAATGAGAATATGCATGCGCCATAAGCTCGTTTGCTTTTTTAGTAGCTGCATAAAGGGAAACGGGATGGTCAACATTCTGATGTGTGGTAAATGGAATACTTGTATTCGAACCATAGACAGAACTCGATGATGCAAAAATAAGGTGTTTGACATTATTATTCCTGCATCCTTCAAGAACGTTTAGGAATCCGCTAATGTTACTATCTACATATGAATAGGGATTTTTGAGGGAATACCTTACACCAGGCTGTGCAGCAAGGTTCACCACAACATCACATTTTTCCCTAGTGAAAACGTCAGCCATCTCTACTCTATTTTGTAAATCAATTTTAATAAATGTAAAGCTAGCTGCTTCTTTAAGCCGAGCTAATCTACTTTTTTTGAGGTTGACATCGTAGTATTCGTTAAGATTATCAATACCGACTACCATATCACCTCGTGCAAGCAACTTCTTACACAAATGATAGCCTATAAATCCTGCCGCACCGGTGATCATTATTTTCTGCATATTTCAGATACCTTTCCCAAACTATTATAAGTTATATTCTTCACATGCTTGCACATTATTTGTCTTATTCATTTTCGGTTGCACCGCTAGCCAATGGTTTACTGAGACATGATACGATCAACATGAGGAGCCATATCAACAGACTTGTCTCCCGATTCATAGGGCGGAATACCATGATGAAAGTGTTATGATTTTAACCATACTTTAACTTGGTACCAGCAGATGCCTAAATATTCATAAATTGCCAAGTGAGAATCATTCAGTGAATTTATGTTTGGGAAATAACCGATAATTGGTTTATCGAATTGAGTTTTATAAGTAAGATTGTAACCAGAGTGAAAATCTGCAGGAGCAGGAATTGGTTTCAAGCCATGGTATAAAAAGCAAATCATTGCTCTCGGTAAGTGGTTTGCTGAAGTTACAAGAATAAATCGGCTACTGGAAACCAATTTTTTAACGTTAATGCTGCTTTCCCACGTGTTTTGTGATTCGTCTTCTCTTAATATTTCGTCTTTGGGAACGCCCAGCAAGAGCAAAAGTTTTTGCATTTCATCGCAACTGATTTTTTTACCTGAGATGATTATCCTGGAATGCCGCAGACGTTGATAGATGCGGTGCGCTTCCAGGATTCGTTGTGCTGAAATATACCCTATATTACTCGTATAGGGAACTGTTGGAATGGCACTATCCCAATCTGCGAGTACAACAATATATCGGGTTTTTTCAATTTTTGCGATGTTGACTATTGGTGGATTCTGCCGCTCAAGACCCCACATCAAGACGTTTGCAAAAGGAGGAAAACTCAAAAAAAATAAACTGGTGAGGGCAAGGCCGAACAGCCAGTGTGCAAAATCTTTCCTTTTTCCACACATCATTATAAAGGCGACTAAGAGCAAAACGACAATAATAAAAAGAGGAGAAGTAAGAGTTTTTATGAACTCCATAAGCACGATCTCTACGACGACGGTCCATTAAATATCCTTAGGATTTTCTCGCTGCATATTACAGTAAAGGCTTTCCTTCCATGCCGTCTGTGGGAATACCTAGCAATTGCAATACGGTGGATCCGACATCAATAATATTCGGTTCATGACAAATGACCTTTCTGTTGATATAAAACATCGCATTTTCTCGCGTATGGCAGCCTGTAAGCACACTGCGGTCGCTTAATCCTTTTTTCTTTATGGTGCCCTTTAAATCGAATCCTTCTTTTGAGAGCAAAATCAAATCGGGCGCGTCAGATAAGTAATTTCCGTTATAAAGTTCCTCTTTGAAAAATACATTTTTTAGGACTACCTCACCATTGACACTGAGCGAGAGCAGGTCCTTTTTTAGAGTATTTCTCAACTCGTGATATTCATGTTCTTGCACGCATCCGCGTGAATATTTGCCATCCTTGTGGATATAGACCCTGGATGGATCCAAAACAAATGCACGGGAATCACGAGACATATCAGAAAATGACTCAGGGTTTGGTTTGTCAAATCTCAGGTAATTTTTTTCTTGAAGGAAGGCATTAAGATTGATTTCTTTTTTTATTCCGGTAAAACCATGATCTGACAACATTACAAACGGAATATCGGGGTCTACCCGTTTGTAAAAATTGCCAATAAATGTATCTAGCTCACGATAAAAATTTATAAAAAAATCATGCTGAGCGTGTGACAGGTCATCGAGTGCTTCCCAGAAATAATGATGAAGCCTGTCTGTTTCTGTAATCGTTGCAATAAAAAGATCCCATTCTTCCTTTTCGTAAAGATAATTGAAGGCTTCGATTCTTTTTCTGAGTGTGCCGATTAAATCGCTTACGAAATCATCGGGAGATTTGGCCGCCTTGCTTGCATCCACATCGAGCTTATATCCGATCCCATTGAGATAGTGAAAAAGCTTGTCTGGATATGAGGCTTTTTTCAGATCGAGGGCAACAAAACCAGAAACAAGCATTCCGCTCAACGGTCTTGCGGGATAGGTAGAAGGAACATTCAGTACAATACTTTTTTTATTTTCATTTCCGGCCCTCTCCCACAGGGTTCTACTTTTAAGGTCATTGAAATTCGGAAATTTCCACGAGTATCTTTCTTGTTCAAGCTCCATAAATCCATAAATGCCGTGTCTTCCGGGATTTACCCCGGTCATAAAGGTACTCCATGACGTTGAAGAAACTTCGGGGATTGATGCGGTCATGCTGCGGAGCGTACCCTCGTCCCGCAATTTCCCAACATTGGGCATTGTTCCATCATCGGCAAATCTATTTAAAAGCGAGTAAGGAACGCCGTCAAGTCCGAGAACAACGACTTTTTTCCCTTTTTTCTTTAATTTTTTTTCAAACATAGGAGCGTTCACCTTATGTGAGTTGTATTACATATAACCCAGCGATTTCAGTTGTTCCTCGACTTTGGCTTTTTCTTGATCTTTCAATGTCATCTCGGTGAAATCGGACAAACTTTGTGCCGTCACTCCTTGCGTTTCGCTTCGTGAAACTCGCTGCCGATAAAGTGATTTGTCGACAACATCCACCATTTTGTCAACGTCAAGTTTACTATTTAGAAAACTACTTATCTTCTCAGCGTTGTCTCGCGGATTTTCTATAAGATTATTATATTCAAGATAAAGAACGTTCATGTTTTTGCTCTCGTTAAGCCATTTTATTATCTCGCCTAGGTGTTTTTTGTATGATTCTGCCATCTCTTTGTCATCAAGTGCGTTCGTCTGACCTTTTCTCTGCAGCATCGTACGTTGAGAAGCCAATATTTCTTCCATATTTCTCGACATAAATACAACATTAAAATTCTTTTCATGAGGAAGGTTATATAATAGCATTGAAACCATCTTTATAACTTTACCTTGAACTCCGTCAAGCCAAGACGCGTCTTCCTTTATTTTCTTTACAGATTCAAGCTCATAATACCCCATGGGATTGTCTTCATCAGCTTTTCTGATATTGTCAACGGCCACTTGCATACCACCGGCTTCCAACATCCTCATCATCATTGAAGTTCCAGATCGCGGGAGACCCGATACAATTGTTATCGTTTCATGCATATGCTTCATTCTCCTTTTTAGTTGATTGGTTCAAATAAGGATGCTTTTTATACTGTTCTCGCTGCGCATCTATTCCATTAATATCCATTATTATGGACACGCGATTCTTAAGTCTCTTGCGACAAGAAACCACGGATTTTTAAGATTTACTTTATTATAATGCATGGGCACCCCAGATTCTACCTCTACTACAGTGCCTCCTGATTCCTCTACGATAATCTGTCCCGCAGCCGTATCCCATTCCATAGTCGGTCCAAAACGGGGATAAATATCCGCCTTTCCTTCAGCAACAAGACAAAATTTTAAAGCGCTTCCGGCTGAGATAACATTAACAGTGTCATACTTCTCTTTTATTTTATTTATATAATCTTCCACTTCACTCGTCGCGTGAGATCTGCTTCCGATCACTGTAATTTCATCTTTTCCCTTATCTATCTTACTCTCTGAAAAGGCCAAATCCCTAGATCGGGAGAGAACATGTTGCATCATCGTCCTTTCGGCACTAACTCCGGCTGTTACCCCACTGTTATGCGCTTCTCGACCAATTCTGGCGTTTATACGAATATGATCTATTACGCTCCCTTCTACTTCATAGGCTCCGAAACCCTTTGCAGCAAAATAGGCGATGTCCTTTGTTGGTGCGTAGATAACCCCGAGGACTGGCTTATTATTCTCAACGAGTGCAACATTGACAGTGAATTCACCGTTTTTTTTCACAAATTCTTTGGTCCCATCAAGTGGGTCTACCAGCCAGAAAAAGTGCCAACGACTTCTTTCTTCATAGGAGATATCACGACCTTCTTCACTCAATATAGGTAAGGTTTCATTTCCAACTCGCATTCTCGAGTCTATCAACGATCGCTCTATTATCTCATGAGAGCGTTTATCGGCTTTTGTTAAAGGCGAACAATCGTCTTTTAGCACAACTTCAAAATCGCGATGGTAAACTTCCAGGATTGCTTTACCCGCTTCTTTTACACATTGCAGAACTCCGATCAAAAGTTCGCTATAATCCATTCCTATTACTCCAATCGCAGTGCCAAATTGCGACATACATATATTTTGTTCTCAAATATCCACCTATCTGTGTTCTTATTTATCTCAAAATAATGAACTGTCATTGCTTTCCGCTGATCAATGATGAAGTCGATCACTCACCTACAAAGATCGCTTCTTTCCATCAAAAGTAGACCTCCAGAACGGCTTCCGTCTCCTGTCTTCAAAGCAAGGTATCAGTCCATTTTTTAAGCCGACAGCTTTTTATTTACTTTTCTTATTTTTCTGGAAAAGAAGTCAGATATTCAGAAGATATTTTAATATAGTTATTTTGGTGGAGATAGTTTAATAATTTGTTAATACACGCTTCAACATCAATTTTATCTGTCTCAAGAATGACTTCCGGGTTATGCGGTTCTTCATAGGGTGCCGATATACCCGTAAATTCTTTTATTTCTCCGCATTTTGCTTTTTTATAAATCCCTTTTGGGTCACGTTTTTCACATTCGGTGATCGAGCATTTTACATAGACTTCAATAAACTCATCCTCCTTTAAGAGATTCCTCGAACTATTTCTGTCCTCTCGATACGGTGAAATGAATGCACTTATGACAATCATCCCTGCATCGACAAATAGTTTCGCTACCTCACCTATTCTTCGAATATTCTCCTTCCTGTTTTCGGGACTAAAGCCGAGATTACTATTAAGTCCATGACGAATATTATCACCATCAAGCACGTAGCTTCTTATACCCATATTATGCAATTGAAAGCATAAAGCATTCGCCAACGTGGATTTTCCAGCCGCTGATAATCCGGTAAACCACATCACGCAGCTCTTATAATCATAGCTTTTTCTCCTATCATCAACTGTAACAGATGGATGGTGCCAGTATAAGTTGTTATTTCCGTTATCCATAACGATCCCCCCTTTTAAATTTCCTGACACGTTCAACATTCCAACTGACGGTATTGCATTTCGATACCAGTAGCAAGATTGTTATAAAATATGGGATATTACGTGAGTTCGCAGGTTTTTCTACTTGACTTAGTAGTACTGCGGAGCCTCAAAATATACACAGCGCATCTCATCATCTTTAATTTGCGTCTCGGGAACAAGTTCTTTTAGCAGTTCGATGATTTCATTCAGCTGGCCTCTCGTTGTTATTTCATCGAGCAGCATAATCTTGCTATTAAACAATTCTGATTGCACTTCATCCGGTTTAAGCATTGTAATTTTTTTGTTTTCGGTTGGTACGATTCCCTCTCCCTCCCAGTAAAGTTCTTCGTACAACTTTTCTCCAGGCCTAAGACCGGAATATATGATTTCAATATCCTTGCCTGGCTCTAGTCCTGAACGTTTTATTAGTTCATTGGCAAGATCGACAATTTTCACTGGAGATCCCATGTCTAACAAGAATATTTCTCCTCCATTACCCATGGTCCCAGCAGTCATAACTAACTGCACGGCCTCCTGGATAGACATAAAATATCGAGTTATATCGGGGTGGGTGACGGTTATTGGACCGCCTTCAGCGATCTGTTTTTTGAAGCGCGGAACCACACTACCACTGCTACCTATAACATTTCCAAATCGTACTGCGACAAATTTCGTTTCTTTGCCATTTAATCCAAGGATAATGCGCTCTGCTATTCGCTTGGTAGTACCCATAATATTTGCTGGATTAACCGCTTTATCAGTTGAAATCATCACAAACTTCTCTACCCGATTCTCTTGGGCAATTCTTGCGATATTGAAGGTTCCAAAGACATTGTTCCGAATTGCCTCTATGGGTTCTCGCTCCATCAGCGGTACATGCTTGTAGGCAGCTGCATGGTAGATGAGATTTACTGAGTTTGCCATCACTATCTTTCTGAATTTATCAGCATCCAGAATGTCACCGATCACTGGTAATATTTTTTTGCCAGGAAATTCTTTTCTGAGTTCATACTCAATCTCAAACAAGCCGTTTTCATGGCGTTCATAGAGAATCAGGATTCGTGGGTTATACTGCATCACCTGCCTACACAATTCGGATCCGATGGAACCTCCTGCTCCCGTAACAATAATAATTTTATCCTGAATTTCGTGGCTCATGGCCTTATAATCGTTATCGCGACGAAATTTTACCTTTTTCCGCGATATGAGTTCCTCATAAGGAACATCCCTTATCTGGCTGATCAGGGAATCGGCTTCAATTATCTTCGCCAGGCTGGGAAGTATTTTTACACTGACATCTGCGTTTATCGCAATGTTTTTTATGCGCAAGATATTTTTATAACTCGCCGAAGGAGCCGCGATA